>Ga0115572_10000720_pt1 | contig 27710 bp, 12 predicted proteins | sample COGITO_mtgs_1206_FD_88681 | JGI IMG/M metagenome (GOLD analysis project Ga0115572, IMG submission 88681) | Pelagic marine microbial communities from North Sea - COGITO_mtgs_120607 | ecosystem: Environmental > Aquatic > Marine > Epipelagic | place: Germany:Helgoland, sampling site Kabeltonne... | reverse complement strand
TCACAAGAGCGCACCAAGATTTAATATGAATCCTAATACAATGGCAATAGCTACTGGAGGATTCTTTGTTGCGTTTGGTTTAAGTTATAGATTTTAAAATGTAAAGTTATGTGCGGACTATGTTTAGGCGGTACTTGCGAGTACTGCAAGGATTAAAATAATAAAAGGGGAGGTCATTTACGACTTCCCCTTTTTGGTTACAGGAACTTTGGGTATGGTGCCCAGTATTTTTATTGTCCCTATCTAATTACTATTTTCTTTTTACCACTTTTAGTTTTAACTCCGGATCTTATTTTTATTTTTCTAGATTTAGGAGGTTGTATTTTTTCTTGATTTTTAATTTGCCAATCTGGCCAACCTAATAATAAAGCTACAGCTTGCCAAGCCTCTGTGTCAGCTTCAGTCGCAGCTTTTAAATTTTCTACTTTTCTATACATTCTATCTAAAGGAAAGTTTGTTGTAGCTGTTACAACTTTAGCTGCAGATTCATAAGCTGGATTATCCAAGCTAAATCCTTTTTCAAACACTTCTTCTCTTCGCTTTTTACTATCAAATGGATATGCAGCACTTTGAAACCTAGTTAATTTACTTTTTATTGAAGGTGAAAAATCTAACAACTTCTTATAAGCTTCTGAATATTCAGGATTATCTCTTTTAGATCTATCATATATATCTATACCTAAATTTTTAATTACCTGCAGTGTTACTCCACCTAATCCTAAGCCTCTTAGTTGAGAATCAATCATTCCATTAGCTACTTTAAACAACTTCTTATCCTTATCCTTATCACTTGCCTCTATTTGTTTAGTTGACATTTCGCTTTCATCATCTCCAAAGCCTAATGCAAAAGCACCTTGTTGTAACCCATTAAACATCATATTTTGTAAAAACCCGTAATAAGCTATTCTAGAAACTCTAGTTCTGTTACTTTCAGCTAAAGTTTTACCAGGTATTCTTCTTTTATTAGCAATATCTTGAATATCCTTTTTCTGCATGCGGGCATATTGCATAGGAGTATTAACATATTGAAGAATAACCCTACCTAAATCAGTTGATTGCTGTTGGGATATTTTACTAGGATCAGAAGATTGTTGAGACAGTTCAGAAACGTCTCTCCATTCTTTCATTGCTATTTCCTCAGCTTCTTTTTCTGTTTTACCTTCTTTCTTAATTAGATCTTTAATTCTATTTCTGTAAAACAAAGCTCCTCCAGAAGCTATAGCGAAGCTATCAGCATACTTAGTTGGCGCATATCCTTTTTCTAAAATATAGTTTAAAGCTGCTTTTGCCTTGTTCTTAGAGGTTTTAGCTGCATCAGCTATTTCAGATTCGTTTATATTAAGCTTAAGTCCATTACGTCTATCTTTTAAATAGTCTGAGTTTATTAGCTTTGTAAAATCTTTCCAATATTGAGGTTGATTTGCAAATGCTGTACCTGCTTTAGCTGGATTGTTAAAACTCCAATTAATGTAATTAGCAGAAGATATTGTTTGCAATAAAGCTGATCTTGTATTTAAAAACATTGTTACTGCTGTAGAGTTGTTTATGTAATCTAAAACATCATTACTTAACTTATTTCCACCGGAAACTCTATTGCTGCCAGAGTTCATTCTGGTTAAAGAGTTTTCCAAAGCTAACCTATATTTTTTACCATAAGCAGCTTCTAACTTATTTAAATTATCTTTAGAAAATATAAGATCTTTGTTTTGATTAAAATCTTGTAAATACTTACTTCTTTTATCTGTATTTAATAAATCCATCAAATCAGTAGTTATAGTTCCTACAGCCCAGTTTTTTCCAGGTTTAGAGTACCCATCACCTTTTGTTATACTTAAAATTTGATCTGCAAAAGCTTGTAGTTTTGGACTTTCAGATACTATATCGTTTAACTCTTTTAAATCTGTTTTAGAAAGACCTGGTATTTCTTGACCTGTTTTGTTCCAAAGATATGTCCTTACAGCTTGCTCATTTGTAAACCCTGACTCTGTTTTAAGTCTTAAGTCTTTAGGAACATCTAGCTGCTTTTTTAAAGCTTTAAAATCATCCATTAAGTTAACCCTATCAGTAGATAGATTCTCCATAGCTCTACTATATGGATTTAATAAATTATCTTGGTAAAACTTCATATGAGCCTCTCCTTTTTCACCTTTCCCTAGAGTAGTATATAATAAACCAGTAAAATCTTCAGCAGATGAAGGTATAAAAAACTTTTGTTTTCTAGCTTTATTACCTCTAATTTCTGCTTTTATATCAGAAAAAACTTTTTCAGCTCCAATTCCGGTAGATTCTTCTATGTTTTTATTAAACTCAGCTGACAGGTCTTGAGAAGCATAAGCTTGTTGTGTTTTTGATTTAACATCTAAAACTTCAAGAGCATTTTCAACTGGAGCTACTTGCTTTTTTCTAGGTTTAGTTATTTCAAAGTCATAGCTACTTTTTTCTGGTGTTATAAAGTCATTGCTTTCCCATATATCTGTTTCCCAGCCTAGTTTTTCAGCAACCCTGTCCATTAATGTGGTATATAATTTAACTCTACTTTGCTCAGATTTAAGAGAAGAAAACTCAAGTCTTTTTATTTTAGGGTTTTTACTTACTACATCTAACAAACCGTTGTAAACAGTTCTAATAACTTTAACAGCATTGCCAGTGCCAGTGATGTCTATTCTACCGCCTAAATTAAATTCTACATCAAAACTTCCTTTATTATCTCTAGCATCTAAATTAAAATTATATTTTTTACCAGCTACTTCAAAATTAGTTTTTATATTACCAGCTTCATCTGTTTTCCAATTTAATTTTTTCTTATCTCTTTCAGAGTCTATTTTTAAATCTTTAGAAGCTTTAACTAATTGAGTTTTAGATTTAACATCAAGACGAGACATGCCTTCTTGAACTGCTTTAACATTTTGTGGTGCATCATCTGCAAAAAAGAAATCATTATAACCTTCAGCTGCTTTGTCAACTAGCCAATCAGCTTTAGCTTCGCCTGTAGAATTACCTAATCCAGTTATGTTTTCTAAAGGTATTTCAATACCCATAGCATCTAAAAACTCTTTAATAGCTGGAGCAGATTCAGGAGCTCTAGCAGTTAATATAAACATGTCTCTATCGCCTGATGATTCTTTCATCTTTTTCATCAGTTCAAACAAAGGTCCTTTTTCACCTTCAACAACTCTATTGAAGTCGGAAAAATCCATTTTCCAACCAGCATCAACTAACTCTTTACCTTGCTTAGCAAATTCTTCAGCTGTTAAAACTTTTCTTTCACCATTTTTTTCAGCAAAAACTTTACTATTTGTTCTAGCAACTGTATCATCAAAGTCAAATACTCTAGCTTTTTTCACTGTCTTGTTTCTAATTCTAGCATTAGATATAGCTTTGTCTCTAGTTTTTAATGTATTTATAACCTGGGTCTGATTTAAGTCTTTACTAGACATAGAAGCTTCTTTAAGAACTTCCACATTATTTTTAACTACTTTTGTTCTAGGATATTCTATTTGTTGTTCTACTTCTACTTTTGCTTTACTTGGTGGAAATTTTGTAAGAATATTTTCAGCTTCTTTCTTACCGTATTCTTTTAATAGTAAATCAGCAACTGTAGTTACCTTATCAATTTGGAAATCACGTAAAGATAAAGTTCTTGAGCCTTGACCTGGGTTTAAGGTAGAAGTTAATAATACATCATTAACTATAGGATCTATTGAACCACCAGTTCCCCCGTATTTAGGATCATCCTTTACTGCTCTGTCAGCATCAGAAGTTAAAGATTGCGAAACACTATTAGTAATATTTTTTAATTCTTTTATAAACTTTTCACTTCCAATTTCATTTTTAGATTTTAAAAGCAAATTAACAAATTCTGTATTATATATAAATAAGTCTTTATTGTGTTCATTATGGAATCTTTTACCTCCAGGTCTTGTAGCTTCTCCAACTAAAGATAGATACTCCATAGGTGCAAGACCTTTAATTATACCTGTGGCTTGACCTGTTTGTATTTGAAGAAAAGTTATTATATCTTCTAAAGTTTCTTTTGTAGGACTTTCTTTATAAGCTTCTGATAGTTTTTCGTAAGTATACTTTATAGCTTCTCTATTAGCATCCATAGTTCTTTCATAAGCGTCAGGTAATAATTTACCATTAGCATCTACTAACTTAGGGTTGCTTAATGCATCTCTACCAAAAGAAGTTAAATAACTTTTATACTGCTCTCCTTGAGAAGACTCCCAAAGAGGAAACCTAACCTTAGCAGCCTCAATTTCTTTTTCCCATTTCTTCTTAAAACCTGTTTCGCTATAGTTTACCATGAAGACATCATCCATAAAATCTAGTCTTTCACCTTTGCTTTCAACTTTACCAAATACATCTTTAAATTCAGCTACGCTAAAGTATTCAGCATCACCTTTTTTTCCCTTATATTTTTTAAGACCAAAAGTTTTCAATGAACCTTCTCCAAAAGTGTTTCTTACATACTTTGAAAAATTATCATTTTCTAATAATGCAGGAAACTTTTTAAGAATTTTATTAAAACTTTTTATAGTTCTATCTCTATTTTCTGCACTAGTTACGTTTTTACTTCTAGTACCAGGAGTTATTGGTTGCAAATCTTTAAAGCCAGATAGTTTTCTTAAACCAGGTAACGCTTTGCCCCATCTAGATATGTTTAGCTCTTCTTCTTTTTCTATCTCTTCAAGAGTCATGTCCTCTCGCCTAGCTTGTTTTTCTCTTTCAATTTTTATTTTTGGATCAACTACAAATTCTTGTAAATGACTAACTACAGCTTTCTTTTGTTCATCAGTAGTAGTAAGAGATAATTTAGTAATAAAGTCACTAGCGTTTCTTTCAGCAGCTAAAGCTTTAATATCTTTTGGTGTTAATTTTTCTCCTGAATTTAATTTTTCAACTACTTCTTCTAAAAAATCTACATCGTTTAAACTCATAGAAGCTAAGTTTTCAGACTTACCAGATTTTAAATTTTCTATTTCATTCGCTGTTAATTCTTTTATTTTTCTTATCTGAGCATTAGTTACAGCTTTTCCACCTTGATGTATCAACGCTTTTATTCTTTGATCAATCTTACCATTTTCTTTTATTGTTTCAAAAACTGCACCATCTTCTTTTATTCCAAAATAATCTAAAAATTTACTTCTATTAAATGGTAGTTTTTCTTGACCTTTTAATCCAGCAGCAGTACTAACTCTATCTCCTATTTCATAAAAAGCATTTAGTAATACTGGTTGAACACCAGTAGAAGTTTCTTTTAAAGACTCTTTAGCTGTTTTAGTAGTTTTACCATCAGGCAATAACTCATAAAGCATCTCAGCATTTTCTAGTATATATTTTTGAGAAGAAGATACTTCTGGGGCTGATAATCTAGTTGATGTCTTACCTTTGAAAGTTCCATCTTCATTATTAACTTTACCGTCTTTAACACCAAAGTCTTTGCTTACATTAGATAAATCAGGAGTTGTTTTATAACTTTCTATAATTAAATTTGAATCTTGTATTCTATTATCTAAAAGCTTAACATTTACTTCTGGATCTTTCAATACTTTAGTAGCATCAAGTTTTCCTGTAGATTGATCAATAAATTCTTCTGGTATAGAACTAACACCTCCACTAGTACTAAAAGTTTGATCAACAAGATTTTCCAAACCGCCTGATTCTCCGTCTCCCAAGTCTGACTCGCTAATCTCTCTATCAAATGATCCTACTTTTTTTAATGTATTTACAACCTGTTTTGTAAATCCCATGTTTAAATAAGCGCCAACATCATTTTTATTAGCGTCATATCTCTCAGCATATTCATAGAGTTTTAATTGCAAATCAAAAGCAGCCTCTGTTTTTACATCTTTTGAAAGTTTAAACCCAGTAATTGTTTCATATTTATTTAATATACTATATATTAAGTTTTTATTATTGTCAACTATTTGATCTCTTTGTTTTCTATTTGGTTTACCGTCTGGATTTTTAAGTATTTCAGCTCTTAATTTTCTATTATCTTCAACTATTTCTTTTGTAGTTTTCTTAACTACTGCACCTTCTAAATCTAAAGAGGATCTAATTTCTTTTTCAATAACAGCTTTATCAGCTTTTTTGTTAGCCTCTACAATGCTTAAATTATCTATATCTACCTCTGTTTCTTTAGCATTTTCTTTTGGAATCCAGCCTAGTAGTTCAGATACTAAAGTTTCTGCTCCTTTTTGACCTCTAGCACCTTTAATGCCTATTTGTCCAATTAGTTGAACTACATCTTTAGCTGTTTTAGGAACTGGACTTTTTATTCCATTTTGAATTAATATATCTTTTATTTCTAACTTAACCTCGTTTAAAAGACTAGACGCTAAAGCAGGGTTAGTGTAGTATGCTTCTGGATTACCTAAGTATTCGCCCATAAAAGATAAATACTCTTCTGCTAGTAGTTTTTTACCTTCTGGAGTGTTTATGTTTATTTTATACTTATCTACGATCCTCTGTTCTAATTCTTTGCCATTAAACTCTCCAAATTTATAATCTTTAAATTTAGCACCTAAATCATTAGCTAAATTCTCTAATGCAGCTGGATGTTTTTTAAAGTACTCTCTAGAGGCTAAGTGTGTTAACTCATGTATTTCTTTTCCAGCTGTGTAAAGATCCATATCTATAGTTATGGTATTTGTGTTAGGATCAAACTCTGCAGTAGATTTTTTATTTCTAAAATTATTTTTTCTAAATCTATCTCCTCTACCAACCACAAGATTTACACCTTTAAAATCTGGACTAAACTTCTGTATACCTTTAACCCAGGGATCTACATATCTTTTTGTAAGATTGCTTTTAAAAACCTCAACTTCTTTGTTATATTCTTTTATAACTTCAGGATCTGTACTTTCAAATTTAAAACTAGATGGAGGAGTTAGCTCTTTATATGCTATTTCATAATTTATTAAATTCTGCAACTCACTAACACCAGAAGTTAAGTTTTCTACTTTTTGTTTTTCTTTAGGGCTAAGATCTTTTAAATCTCTTAACACTCCGGGAAGTTCTTTTTCATTTACTATTCTAGTCGGTCCTCTTCTAACGTCTTCTATTCTTTTATTAAGCTTATCTCTTAGTTTTATTTTTCTATTTGTAGAAATAACATCGTTACCTTTTAACCCCATCATTCCAAAGCCAGAAAAAGTACCTGTATTGACTAAGATTCTTTCTTCAACAGCATCTAAGTCTCCGTAAAGCTCTTTCATTGAAGTTGAAAAATTCTTTTCACCTATTACACTCTTTGCTATAGCATCAACAAAGCCAGCTGTTTCTGAAGACACAGCACCTAGTGGCCCAGCTGCTATTACCTTTTGAAATACAGGCTGAGCAGCTCTGAATTTTTCACCCCATTTTATCGTTGTTCTTCCAAGAGCACCAATACCATAAAAAGAAGCACCAGTACCAATGTCAGCATCTAAAGCTATTTGCATTTGAACATCCTCAACGACAGCACCCATTACAAACTTCTTAATACCTTTTAAGCCATTGTAATACTTTTTCCAACCTAAAGCATTTAAAGCTTGTCCACCACCCATTAGCAAAGGCATTTCTGGAATAAAACTACCAATACCTTGAGCTACTTGATTACTTACAGAGACTTTAACAGCTTCTTTTTGTTCTGGTGTTAGTTCTATTTCAACGCCTGATAATGATTTTACTTGATAAGCACTAGTTAATATAGCTGAATTTATAGCTGCTATCCTGTCTTGAGGTGACATTCCTTTTGAGTACACGATGTCTTTAGCTTCTTTGTCATTGTATCCAGCTTTTTCTAAAGTACTTACAAAAGTAGAGGTTGCAAGAGTTTTTAAGAAACCATCTTTTTCTATAGCTGATATGTCTACATTTCCAGCATACATACTCCAATAAGCATTAGATAATGCTTCTACTTCATCATACTCTTCGTTATATATTTTAATAGCTTCAATATCTTGCTTACTAGCCATGTCTAAAGCTTCATCAATAAAACCTTCAAAATTTCTAGAGTCAACGCCTATTTCTCTTAATTTTAATAAAGATATTTCTACTTCACCATTTTTATCAGGAAAATAACCGTTTTCTCTTAATTTTTTATAAGTATTAAAACCTGGAAATAATTCTATGTTTTTGGATTCTTGAGATATTTTTAATTTTATCTTAGACTCACTACCTTCTTTACGCAACGTTTGAAGATTTATTATTTCTTTGTTAAATATCTCTCCAATAGCCTCTCGCTGAGTGAGCAAAGGATTTGTCTCTTTAATAGATTCTATTGAACTTTTAACACTAACTTCAGCATTATCAGCTATATCAGCTAGTTTTTTCATACTGGCTTCGGAAAAACCTCTATCGTTGAAAAAGTTTTTTACTAATTCACCAGATGTAGTTTTTATTTCTTGCGCTCCAAAATCTTCAACACCTAAAAGACCTCTTTTTCTTACTGTTGTTGTAGCGTTTTCAACTCTTTGGGTTTGTAGTATTTTATAAGTGGCTTGTTTATTAAATAATTGAGCCTTTAAAGCTTCAACCTCGTTGTATTTTGCTTCTTTATTAAACTCTGGTGTTAATGGCTTATTTTCGGCTTGTGTAATTTTATTGTTTAGTATGTTTATATCACTAGATATTTCACCTTGCTCAATACTCAACTCTTGGTTTTTCAACTGTTGTGTTGTTAACTTAGAATTAAAAGACTCTATAGTACTTTTTTTAAGTTCTTTGTCTATTTCAATATCTGAAAGATTAAGTGCTCTATCTGCGTCATACTGTTGCTCTATTAGAGTTTTGTTCTTATCTTTTAAATTATTATACAAATTGTTAAAAGAGCTTTCATATATACCTATCTCAGTATTAGTTCTTAATTCGTCAATTAATTTTTCTTTAATCAACTTGTGACTTTCTTCAGTTAAAGTGAATTTTTCTTTACCTGGAGTGTCTTCTCTACCAATACCATACTTCCAAGGGTTTCTAAAAGCTTCTTTTTGTAGAACGTTTAACTCTTCAATTAAATCTACAGCTTGGTTTTTATTGGTATTTTTAAAACTAGGACCTTCAAAAACACCCTCTGGTTTAGATCCTTTTTTAGGTTTAATACCGAAATACTCACCAATCTTTATTGATTCAGCGCCGTCTAATCCAGTTTCACCAGTAGCTTCATATATCAAACTAGATTCTTTGCTAGATTCAGGGTTGTCGTTTATAAAATTAATAAAGCTATTATATGCTTTTTTACTTTCATTTAAAGCATCTTTATCTATCAAGTTACCTTCCTCGCCAGTAGGTATACTAACATCTCCACTGCTTCTTCTGCTCTTGGTATTATATATAGTTCCTAGCTTTATAGTTTCATTTGTTCCAGTCTCTTTATTTACAACAGTAAAGCTATCACTACCCGGCTCAACTTGCTTAAAAACAAATCCAGGATATAAAGAATTTAGTTCAGGTACTATTTTTTCTTCACTTTTTAATTTAAAATCTTCAAAAGATATTTTAGTATCAGTGTCTTCTATAGGATTTATTTTATAAATATCTTTGTGTCTTTTTAAATATTCATCTATACTTAATCCATCTACATCTGCAGCTTCTTGTATTTGATCAGCGGTAAAAGAAGTGCTTTTGTACTTATATTTTACAGGTTCTTTTTCAACAATATCTTCTTCTGTTTTTTCTTCTGAATTAACATCCACTTCCTCAACTATTTCTTCAGTTGGGGTATTTTCACTAAGTACTTCTTCAATCATATTAAATATTTATTGTTCAGTTGGTCCAGTTGGTAAAGTTACAGGATTATTATTATTAGATGAAACTTGTGTATTAGTACTAAGAACTGGTGTTATTATAGGGTTTGGATCTACATTTGTAGCAGTTCCTGACTGGTTACCTTTGTAAAGTTTCATTGATTCTTTTAAAACTGTAGGAGTTGCCATTCCGCTAACTTTTCTAAGTTCTTTTATAAAGTTATCTTTAGCCTCTAAATCTTTTCTTTGAACGTAAGTGTTTCCACTTCTAATATATAAAGAAGATTTATTAAGCATTATTGGATTACCATTTACATCAACTATTTCTTGACTAGAACTTAAATCTGCTCCACTCATGTACTTATCATTACCGTACATGTTTAACAACTCTAATTGACCTTTGAAATTATCTTTTTTCAACTTAGGATAATTTGTTAAAATAGATTCTAAGCCTATATTAATATCACCTTGTTGAGTTTGGCCAATTGGAGTACCAAAATAATTGTTAGCAAAATTTCTTTGTGAATTTGGTATAGAAATAGCTGAAGTTAAAAGATTTTCAGCATCTTGCTTTTGTATAGTGCTGTTTAACGGTGTTTCAAACTCTGAGAAAGATATGTTTTCGTCAGCCATATATTTAGTATACATGTCATTATAAAGCTTTTCTTTAGCTATTTCTTTTTGCGCATACGACTTTTTATTCCACTGATAAGAGTTTTTTATATCTTCTAAACTATAGACTCCTCCGCTAGGTTTAGGATCACCTGGCTTAGCTTCTATAGGTCCACCCATTAATTGCCAATTGTTTTGAACAATATTTCCAGTATAAGAGGTTGTACCTAGCCCGTTTGTTTCAATTTGCTCATTCACAAACTTTCTTAAATCTTTTTTAGCTTTATTTAAATTTCTAATTTTTCTAGTTGCAGTCACTTTATTATCCTCTCCTTCACTTGCCTTTTTGTAAGTTTCAGCAACTCCTTTGAAGTTTATAGAAGCTATTGACTTCAACCCATCTAAATACTTATTGTAGTTTTCAACACTTGTAGTACCTATAAACGCTCCACCTGTTCTTTCAATCGATCTAGAAAGCTCTTCTTGAGTCATTCTAAAAGTTGAACCATCACCTTTAGTGTATCTAACAAAAGGATCACTACCATCACCTGGGTTAACATATTTATAAGCGCCTTTGTTTACGCCAAAACTTAAATCTTTAGCTATATTTAACTTTAAATCAAACTGATCTTCATTTGTGAAGTATAATGGAACTCCATCTTTACCTTTTTTAGGTGGTAGTGGTAAACCATCTTCAGTCCAAGGACCACCTGGATTGTTAGGGTTTGTATGTTCTCCAATCTTATATAATGTAGCTATTAAAGGTATACCTTTAGTTCTATCAATATTTATTATCTCCTTTACCTGTGAATATTCTTCTTTTTTATAATCAAGACCTTTTAAACTAGAGAAATTAGCTAGCATTTGATTAGACAATTGGTCGTCAATTGCTTCTCCAGGTTCATTTATTAAAGCACTGTAAATTTCTTGATCTAGTCCAGCTGTTGTTAATTCTGCTTGAAGCTCTGAAAGTGGAAGATTTTTATTTCTTATTTCTTCATACTTTTCACTCTGTTCAATTGTTAAATTAGCTACAGTGCCTTCGTCTCCATAACCATCATTACCAAACCTTAACTGACCAGTTTTAACTTTTTTAGTAAGTAAAATATTTTTATCAGCTTCTTCTTGAATTTCTTTTTGCTCTTTATTTAATAATAAATCTCGCTGTCTTTTATCTTTTTCTTCTTTTTCTTTTTTCTTCTGATCACTTATAGCTTTCTGCTGCTCTTTATTCTTTTGAGCTTGAACAGCTGCTATAGCTTTAGAAGTAGAATCACTTATGGCTTTCGATGCTTTAGAAAAACTAGTATCTAAAACTAAACTTGGTTGACTATATGTTCCCATTTAATTTATTTTTATTATTATTTTAATCACCTAACGTTGCGCCTAATTCTACCATGCTTCCAGTGAAAGCTCCCATAGCCTGTAAACCAGCACTCTTATATTCCATTTGCTGAGCTAAAGCATTATCATGAAGTGCTTGAGCTCTATCTAGATCTGTTTTCTCTCTTTCTTCAATAGCATTAAAAGCGAATTGATCCGCGGCTAATTGACCTTGCTGTACTCTTACTTTTTCAGCCATAACTTGTTGCTGTAGTTGTTGTTCTCCTTGAGCTCTTAATTTTTCATTAGAAGCTTCCTGCTGTTCTATATTAGCTGCTACATTTTGCTTACTTCTAGAAGCAGCTTGTGCTAAAGCAGTGGCTCCACCAGCGCCCATACCTCCAGCTTGCATGGCGTCTAGTGTATTTGCTAAAGCTATGTCTGTTTGCTCCATTTGTATTTTAGCAGCTCCTGTAGCGACGCCTAAACTAGCATATGGATTTTTTAATCCTCCTGATAAATCTTTAATACTTTCACTAAAATCTGGTATTTCTTGTCTAGCATTAGCTAAGTTTGTTATGTCGTCATTTAATGATTCTATATTTGAATTCATAGCATTTGCAGATCCCATAGCAAAAGCAGCGTTTACACCTTGCATTGCTACACCAGCAATCATTAAAGCAGGTATAACACCTTGAGCAGGTTCTATTATAATTGTTTGAAATATTTCTAATAACATGTTTTTATTTTTAAGATGATTGAACAAATTTACTACCTACAGACCATATTTCTTTTAAACCTCCGACGTCAGTATAGTTATCTGTTGATATTTTCACTCTAGCAAAGTAACCTTTTATACCACTCATAGAATTACCAAATATAATTTCATTAGGTCTAGCTAAACTATTATTTATTAAATTTGCCACGTATAAATTTTCTTTTCTACTAAAACCAGCTCTTTTAGGTTGTCCAGTTATAGTATCAGTATACAATCCTTGATCATAACTATAAACTTGAACCGAAGTATCTTGGTAACTATTGCTAGTTAAGTAAGTTGAAGGCGAAGCTAGTGGAACATCAGGATCTGTCTGCTGCGAGTCTGACTTAAAATAATTAACTTGATACCCATTATCTCCTTCATAACTCACTGTTTGAAAAACTTTTTTAGCAGATGGAGAAGTGTTAAATATAAAATCAACAAAAGAGCTATTATGAGTATTGTAAAAAGTCCCTCTATTATTAATCACACTTTCATCATAATGTTTCCATAAACCACCATTAAAAGTTGTATAATAAGAGTTTTTTAAACTAAAAGAGTTTGATGGGTTGTAAGTATATAAACTAGTCCAACCTTTAACAGATTCATCAAAAGACAATGTTTGATAAGCCATTTCTTCATTAGGACTTTGGGGTTTCTTTTGCATAGACAAACTATATTGTCTATCATATATATCCCAACCTCCTACTATTTTGTCTTTAACTCTTGTTACAAATCTTAAATCACTAACTCCAGTTAAAGTTATGTTACTTGAAAGAGTTATACTGAAAGGCGAAACATAAGACACATCAGTGACAAAAGAATTAGTTTGAAGATTATTTATTTCTATGTTCATACCTATTTCTATATCCTTAGGATCACTTATAGGAACTATAGCGTTGACGGTTCCAGTGGTGTTAGTAGTGTTTTCAACCACATAAGATTTAACTCCATTAGATAATTTTTCAAGTTCATCTCTAAAATAATCTGTCATACCATTTTGAGATATTTCTGTTAAACCATCTCTAGAAAGTCTTAAAATAGATCCTCTATAAGGATCTGCAAAATACTTTCTCATTCCAAAGTCAGCAAAACTTTCAGGATTATTGCCAATTCCAAACTCTCCAACATAAGGTATTGTTTGACCTAATACTGTTCCAGGAGGACTTGTTGCCGTGCCATCTTCAGAAGTGTATATTGTGTCCTTGTCAATTAAACTTTGACTTACTTTGCTTTCTTGTAAAATTATTAAATTTGTGTCGTAAGATACTGTTCTTTTTATTTCGCCATAAGAAGGATCTATTGATTTGCTGATATTTTCAGAAACACTAAACACATTAGTGCTATTAACACCTGTGTTAGCATTGTAGACTCCAGAATATATTAAGCTATTAAATCTATGTCTTTGATTTATTGTCTCTTCATTTATATAAGCTCTAACACCTAGATCTGTAGTGGTGTTATTATATCCTCCTACTATTCTAGATTCTTCTATCATCCAGTTCCTTTCATAATCGCTAGCTACTATAGTCATATCGTTAGGATACGTTGGGTATCCAGCTGGGTTCCACGGTAATCCAGGCCAATACGAAACTAATCCCGGCGCTGAAGCAGGGCCTTGAGTTACTACTTTTTTATTCCAAAAAGTGTTGTAGTAAGATATTTTTGTTATAGTTGACATATATTTTTATTAATTAGCTAACTCAGCTCTAACGGTATACTCTGTGAAAAGACCACCTCCATCGTATAATTTAAAATTAATATCATACTTAGCGGTTGAACCACCACCACCCTGTGGTGCTCCTAAAGAGCTATAGTGTATATATACACCTAATCCAGTTATTGAATTATCGTTTGGATCTAAATCTCCATTAGTAGTCCCATTATCTATTCTCGCTGGACCAGGCTGTATAACTCCATTAAAATTCTGTTGATCACCTGAGACAAATGTAGCTGTTAAATTACTTATAGAAAGCTCTCTAGTTTGATTAGAATTATTTGGACTAATAACAGAACCATTAGTAGGATTACCATTGGTGTTACCGGTAAATTCAATATTAGTTCTTAGGTTGCCATATGTCAATAAACTACCTAAGTAATACATATCACCTTGCATAGGACCACTGTTGTTGACATTAGCGAGATCACCCCAGCTAAAAGTTGTTGTTGGTATAGTGTTATAAGTCCAGCTAGGAACTATATTAGACAAGCCACCGGTAAAACTAGCTGTTATTGTCCTGTAGTTTACGATACAAGTAACCGTAAAAGTATATTGATTAAATCCTAAAGCCTCGTCTTGACCATAGTAAACATCTTCAACGCCTGGATTGTTTTTTGTTTTTATAACAAAACTACCATTACCATTATTAAACAGTTCAAACAGGTTGTTTACGGTCGTATTTCCAGGATTTATAACAACAGAGTTTAGTTCAAAAGAAGCATCTGGACTTACTATATTATTTCCGGCAAAATCAGTAGGATATATGTTATTAGTCACAAAAGATGAAACACCCTCATTTTCAAACCAAGCTATTGATGGATCAGAGTACCCATAAGGCGTATCGCTATCTCCCGTTGTTATATCAGTATTTAAAACGCTTACTAAACCTGAAGTAGGCGTTTCCCAAAATATTTCTAAATTAGAAAAAATTGGTTTAGTTTCGTAAACAGCTAGATTGATAGGAAAATAAGAGTCATCAGTCGAAGATGAACTATCATTAAAGTCAACTGGTTCACCTATATTTGGAGATGGAGAAGTATTGAATCCTGAAGGTGTTGTTGATATTCTACCTATTAATGGATTGTTTTCAGCATTGTAAAAAGGAGATGAATTTAAAGATACTTGATCAAGGGTTATAGAACCACCCGTGTTGTTAGTATACGGTGGACTAAACTTGATCACAGCATCTTGAGAACCATTAATTCCAGCTTTAGCAACATAATATGTTAATTGTCTATTGTTAAATATAACAGTTCCGTCATTAGCTGTAACACTAACTCTTTGTCCAATAATAGAATCAGATCTAAAATTTCCTTCAGCAATTAAAGTATCTGTATTATCACCGCTAGCTACTGCTGTTGCACTTTTTTGAGAGATAACCGAAGAAGCTCCTATATTTAAATCTTTTTGTGTTCCAATAGTATTAACAAAGTCAGGTGTAGGTGTTGGATAAAACTGAACATTACCATTAGTTACAGGGCTCGTATTAAAGTTGATGTTGGTAACTCTACCAAACAAATTAACAGAACTTCTAAATTCCTTAGCTTCAGGGCCAACGTCTGTTAAGTCTTTAGGAATTTTGTTTATATTGTCAGAAAACAAGGATATATGAGCTGTCTTATTTAGTTCTTTATCAGCATTATTTGGATAGGCATTTAATATAGAAGGCAAGTAAACATTGTAATAATCTTGTTCTTGTTGTTTTATTACTACTTTCCAACTATACCAACCTAGTGGATTTGTTAAATCGTATAAACCAGGATAACCTGGGCTATTAACAACAGAAGGAATCGCTGTTTTCCATAATATTTCTAAACCTTCACCATTCCAAGATGTAGTAGATGTATTCAAGTTATTATCACTTGGTGTTCTATAATTGTTGTACACTGTAGAACCACTAAAAGTGTCCACCAAGCCAGGTATAACTCCGTCATCAACTTCAGATAATATTACATCTGATTGTCTACCATACCTATCTGCTAAAACTATACCTACTTGGTACGTTCTATTTTGTTTTAAGGTGTGGTTTTGATATTCTATAGACTGAGAATTATTTTTGTCAACAGTGTTTACGTTATAACTTAATGTCTCTGGACTAGTATGCTTGTCGTAATAATTAGAGTATATAACTCTATTTCCAGAGCAGGAAAGACTAAAAGCTCTAACAGGCGCTTTATCAAAAACTCTAGTATAATCTTTTTCAGGAAGCGTTCTTATTGGTTTTCTTGATTGGTAATCGTATTGAAGCTTGTCTATGCTAACGTTAGATAGATCACTACTTTCTATGACATCTAGAACCTTTATAGATGCTTGATCAGATTCTTTTATCAATAATTCTACTTCTTTTATTTTTAAATCCAAAACAGAACTAGCCCAAGAAGATGAAGTTGATGGACAATTAATTATTAATCCAACTTCGTTTATGTTGTTTCGCATTATTCTATTAGTAGTACTAGTGTAAGCATATTGCTCATCTGAATCTAAACTTATTGAAACACCTGTTCTAGGATTAAAGGTTTCACTTAAGAAATAACCATCATTTTCAGGAACAAAAGCAGCTTGAGTAAAGGGAGCTATTAGTGAATACTCACCATCTTCAAATCTAAATCTATAGCTAAATCTAACAAATCTTTCCCTTAAATAATCTTTATCACCTGGCCAATTAACATCGTAATGTGGGTTCAAATTATTACCTGATGTAGCTTTAGGTGGTAAATATTGATTGGTTTTGTTTTTCATTGTAGAAGATTCTGCAACTGTTAAAGTTATAGTACCATCACCCACTCTTGGGTATACAGTTACAACGTCCCCATTAGTATAGCCAACGCCTGGATTTGTTACTGTAATACCAGTTATACCTCCAGTTACTGAACTAACAGAGGTTATAGTCACAATTAAACCTTCTCCAGTACCGCCTTGCATTTGGTTTACTGGAACTTCAAAAGGGAGTATTAAACTGCCATAGCCACTACCAGCTGCAGTTATAGATATAGAAGTTACTTCTTCTTTTATTAAAGATATTGGAGTATATGGATAATATTTTAAAACTGATATATTGTCTTCCGAATTATAATAACTTGAATTTGAACTAGCTGTTTTTACATCTATTCTTCTAGGCTGGTTTCTATTATCAGTAAAAAACAATACGTTTTCTATCATGTCAACCCCAGTTATATTACTAGTTTTAGAAAAGTTTAGAAAATATCCTTGCACTAATACATTAGAAGTATTCGTTGTTGAATTATAACTACATATATAATGCTTTGAACTTGAGTATGCGAAATTACTTAAACCATCTTCTGATGAATCAGTATAGTTTGTTATAAAAAAGTATATACTATCATTTAATTCATCTACGTAATAGCCTACAACTTCTAAGTGTTTGTCAGTTAAACCAAAACTTGTTAACTCGGTATTACCTAAAACATTTTGAACTGTACCTACGCTATCACCTTCTGATCTGCTTATTACAATATTTTGAGCATCTCTATATTGACCATTGGGAACAAGTCTAGCGTCTAGATCCTTGTTCATTTTAGATTGTAAAAAATTATTTTTAGCCTCTGCCATCTTTAATGTTTAATCCATTTAGATTTGCCACGCATTACTTGAGCAAACTCTTCAAGTTTAATGTTACTTAATCTTATTTTAGCATTTCTTAATTTAGCTGATCTTTCTCTTTTATATCTTTGAACTATATACTCAGGAAAATTAGCTCTAGAAGCTACCATAGAGTGCATTATATGAGCGTATAACGCTTCTTCTGCCATCTTAGGTACTTTTGTGTTAGAATCATATGCTAAGCCATCAGAGATGTATTCTAATATAATCAACTGATTTGCTAAGCCACTAGAAAAACTAAACTTACCTTCTCTTTCATTTATAGTAAACCAACCATTTTTCTGAGATACTTGAGGTTCTAAACCATATCTTTCACCATAAGCCATTTTCCACCAAGACCAATCATATACATTAGCTTGATCAAATATTTCATCTGTTAGTTGCCCTGTAATGTTTAGATTATTGTTACTAGCCCATCTAACATCGGTTTTAGCTTGTTGTGACTCTAAATTTTCACCAGTATTATCTTGCTCAAGTGTTCCATTTGTATTTTGTAGTAATGGCTGTGTAGGATTACTAGTTAGAGTAGTTGGATATATAATATGTTTAACACCAGATGAATCCACCCAAGATAATTGAACATAATTAACATAGTCTTGAGGTATCGCCAAAGATAAACTTGGTGGTATTGTAAGTTCTTGTGAATTAACGGATTTTAAAGTGTCATAACTAAATTCTTGTAAACCTCTTTTAGCGTGAAATATAACATCTGATCTTTTTGCTCTTGGTATAATTTTATCTAAACCAACATAGGCAACCATGAAGTTATTTACGATGTCTATTAAACTGGTATAAGCATAGCTACCATAATTATCCCATATAGACTGCTCTAACAGCTGTATAACTATAACATCGGTTGTAATAGGTGTAGCTACTAGCGTAATTGAATTACCATCAATATTGTAGTCAATAGTTAACGTTAGCTCTGTACCATTTTTTAATACTTTAAAATTAGGCTTTGGTAAAGTAGCTAATAATGTGTCACCAGTCCAAGTATAAGGACCAAGACTTGTGGAATTAGTAAAAGCTTGTTGACCAGCATAATATTGAGCATTAGTTTCGTTTATTAATCCCATGTTTTATTATCTTTTAGAATTTATTTCTTCTTGCTGTAGTTCTTGAGCAGCTGCTTGAATTATTTGTGGATCTCTTATAACAATACCAGAATATTTTAATATAGATAAAATAACTTCAGTTTGTTGACTTTCACTTATTTCAAAATTAACAGATCCAGTAGTTGGAATAACGCCAGTACCAGTATTGGTAGGTTCGTATACATATTGTCCTAATGATCCTAAACTATAAGCCCAAACAACATCTAAAGGTTTTCTCATGTAATTAAAAGTCACATCTGTATTAGAAAAAACTGTTGGACTTGGAAATACTATTAGCTTATCTTGTTGGTATTTAGCAACAGGAAAATTATTTGTAGGATGTGTTAAAGGAGATAGTTTTAATTCATTGTAATCTCTGTTACTTACTATCTCTATAGGTGGAGAGTTTGTACCTTTATTCCAAGTTGCAGAACCAAATCTATGTAGGTCAGCTGGTTGATCGTAAACATTAGAAGTTGGTGGAGTAGTGTTATCTGCAAACTCTGTTTTTTCAAACACTTGAAACTCTTCCATTATGTGATCCATTCTAGACGCGAACTCCACACTTGTTTTTGGCATACGTATGTATTGGTTATAATCTTCAAAAAAGCTTTCAAATATTTCTAATTGAACTTGAGTAGCTATTTTGTTAAACTCATCAGGTGTTAAGTATCCTCTTTGTTCTTTATTAAGTATACTCAAAACTGTGGTATATACCGTGTTTACGTTTATTGCCATTTTAATATTTTTAAAAAAAAAAGGGTGGCGATAAAACCACCCTTAATTATAATCACTTGTTATTTAAGCTTTTTATCTATTGATTTGTAAACTTCAAGTCCTTCATCTGTTTTAAACCACGCAGCCATAGCTGAGTAAGGATTTTCATCAAAAGGTACTGTCATTAATTTACGACCATTAGCAACCCATTTAAATGTTCTTTGATCATCATCAAGTCTAACAATGTTAGCTTCAACAGATCTAATTGCAAAATTTCTTAACTCTACATTTTCATCTTGAGCCAAATCTAATAACAAAGCAGGTTGTTGCCTTGCAAAGAGTAATAAATCTCTTTTTAATTCTTTAGAGCTTAATTCAGTTACAGAAGAACCTTTTTCAACTCTTAAAATAGCTTCAGCCTTGTCTATGTCCATTTCATAAGCCATGTTCATAGCTGCTATTTCCATTTCAAGATAATCAAATTGATCAACTGCTTCTTCTACTTTATCATGCTCTTGAAACAAAACACCTTTGTGAGGATGTTTGGCTAAGAACTCTTGTAAATTTCTTTTTTCTTTAGGAACCATTAAGTGACCAGAGTCAAAAACAATATGCTTTAAAGTAGCTGAACCTTTTTGTTCATCTACAAATATACTTTTTTGATTAGTAGCATATCTTAATTCTCTTTCATAACCTTTGTCTTCATCAAACCAAACACAAGGATACCTTCGTGAATGTCTAGATGTTATTGTGAAAGTTAATGGTGTTTTATTTCCTAATAAGTAATAGTTTCTATCTTTATATTCCCAAGTATCTTTTTGAACTTTAGGAGTTGCTGGAGCTTTAGCCACAGTCTTTTTATTTTCTTTTGTTTCCATAATATAATATAATATAATAATTAAAAAGACCCCGCCGAAGCGGGATCATTTATTTTAAACTAACTAAGATATAGTTACTGAATCAATAGTAACGTCAGTTTTTACAGCTGCAGGACTACCATTTGCTAAAAGCAAAATGAAAGATCCAACTACAGCTCCACCAGCTATGCCAGCAGTACCAGTAGCCCCCATTTGAGCTCCTTCAACAAGACCAGCAAAATCATTACCTTGTGAATCAGCTAAAATAGCTCTATCCCAGAAATAACCTTGTGTTATTGTTTGAAGATCAGCAGCTTGAACACCAGCTGTTAAAACAATAGTAGCTGTTACGCCGCTAACTGTTTTAAGAACAATTGTTGAAACTTGCGTATCGTCAGCACTACCAGAAGTAGCACCAACAATTGATTTTATATCAGTACCCACGTAGTAATTTTCATAACTACCTGTGCTTATTTTTTTTATGATTTTAATTAAACCCATAATTTCTATATTTTTAAAATGTTAATAAATAATTAAGCTCCTTTGAATAACACGAAGTTATTAGCAGCTTGAGTTACTAAACATCTTTCAGATAAGAAATTAACTCTCATAACGTCAAGATCAGAAGTGTAAGCTCCACCTACAGATCCAGTGATCCAAGATTTCATCTTTCTATCTTCAGACTCAGAAGCTCTATATCTTACGTGTAAGAAAGGACGTCTGATGTTTGATCCTAACATTTGATCGTAAACTGTAGTTGTTCCAGCAGGAACCATTACACCATCAATCTCATTAGATAAACCTCTAGTTGTAGCATCGTTTAGATATTTCCAATCAGTTTTGTAGAAGTCATAAGAACCTCTTCTAAAACCTGAAAATCCAAAGTTTAATGCCATGTCACCATCATTCTCAAATAATCCGAAAGAAGCAGCTTGAGTAGAAGCAAATCCACCATTAACAGCAGCAATCATATCGTCGAAATCAAGAGCAGTAGCTCTAGATAAGAATAACATGTTTTCTTCAATAGCACCTTGCTTGTCTAGGTTTTTAAGGATTTCATCGAAATCACCTAAAGCACCAGCGCCAGGAGCAGCAGCTCCAGCAAAACCAGAGTATACATTACCTCTTGCTTCGATAGCAGCAAATAAACCTTCAGTACCTTTGATATTTTGAGTTGGAGTACCACCAGTTGGTAGAAAATTACCCCCAAAAGGAACTGTTCCATTCATTTTCTCACCTTCAACCATTGACATTTCCATATAGTCTTCAAATCTTAGCCTAGTTTCAGATTCAGCTTTTAAATACCATAAGTATCCAGACTGACCATCTTCAGTAGCAACTTCGATCCAACCAATTTGAGCAACATCAGAACCACTTAATTCATAGTTATCTTTTAGGATAATTGGAGAATTTTTGTAAGTAGTTACACCTGGTTCAATAGCTCCACCCATTCCATTTGTTCCTTTTGGAAACTCAGAACCGTATACAAACAAGCTGTTTGAAGCAGCACCTGTAATAATTCCAGAAGGAGCAGCATCATATAACTCACAAGTTAATACAAAGCCTGTGGCATTAATACCAATCACAAGAGCTTTAGTAGTTACAAGTCCAGTAGCATTGTCAGATATTAAAATTGTATTACCAATTCTAACACCAGAAGAAGCCTCAGCACCTTGAGGTGTGATAGTAACAGTTACTTGATTAGCAGCAACTGCAGCTACTTGAACAGTGTCATAAGCTACGTGTAATCTATTTTGTTCAGACCAAATAACTTGATCAGATGTCATTGGCATTTCAGCGCCAACCATTCTCAAGAAACCACCAATAGTTCGGTTTCCGTATCTTTCTACTTCTGCTTCGTAAAGCTCAGGTAGATATTGTTGTGTCCATTGCGAAAAACCAGCCTTCTGAAAATCGATATAATTATCTTGTACAGCTACTTGATTTGGCATTGGAACTATAGAAGCAGGAAAAGACCCGCCAGTTGCAAAACTCATTTTATTTTGTTTTTAGTTGTTGTTATTTTTTTATTTTAAATTTCAACTTAGAACTATCTGCGCCAGTGACAGCTTTCACTTTTAATCCATTAATAAACATATCACCATTAGCTTGTGGCCTTGCTTGACCTGTTATATTTTTAGATTTAGCCATCATATCTTTTACAGCGTCGGCTTTACCTTGCTCATAGAAATGATTAGCAATAGTGTCTGCATTTTCAGCAGCGTAAATAGCTTTGTGATAACCTACAGTATCAACAACTTCACCCTCATTGTTTAAGAACTTCTTAACAAACGTGTTTAAGTTTGACTGTTTTTCTGCAACATCATTAGCATTTCCAACATTGTATCTAAATTTCTTTTCACCTACGTTAAACTCGAAACCTTCGAAGTTATTAGTGAAAAACTCATTAGTTTTTGATTGAAACGTTTTATGACGTTGATCAGCTATTTGTTGTTCTTTGTTGTATCTATTGAAAAAGTCTAATGCTTTTTGTTGGTCCTGAGTTACGCCGGGTCTCAACTTGATTTCGTCGTAGTATTTACTCTTGGTTTCTTCCAAAAAGTTTTTGGCTTTAGCAATTTCTTCTTTAAAAGCAAGTTTTCTTTTCTTTATGTCTCGCTCATCATCCACATCTTCATCATAAGAAAAATTATCTTCCATTATGAATTCTATTTCATCTTCGTTTAAGTGTGGTTTAGTATTTTTATAATATTCTTTAAGTAGTGAATTAGTATCTATGTTAGAATAATCTCTATTTAATCTAGCGTAGTCTTCAATAGTTCCACCTGTTTCCTCCATAAAAGAAACTAGTTTTTCGATGTTTTCAGGTAATGGTTTTCCAGTGACCTTTTCATCTCTTATAGCTTCTTTATATTCTTTCTTAACTTCTTCTACTTCTTTAGCAGCTTCTTCAGTTATTTCAGATATTGGAGATGTTACTTGTTTTTCTTCTTTAGCTTCAGTGGTAACGACTTTTTCTTCGTGTGCTTCTCCCACTTCTTTGCCATCTCCGGATGGTTCTTGTACATCCACTTTCTCTGCGCTTGGCTCTTGAATGGCATCTTCTTTTATTTCTTCTTTTACTTCTTCTTTTTTACTTAAATCAACTTTATGTATTTTGTTTGATTTAGTTTTTAATGAAGGTTTTTTAACCTTAACTTTTAAAGGTTTTACTTCTTCTTTTTCTGACATAATATAATATAATAGTTAATGAAATTTACTCAGGCATTAATTCTCCTGGGTTTTGTAAGCTACCCATATCATTGTTAGCTAAATCTTGTTTTGCTTCAAAATCTATAGGTAGTAAGTCGTTTTTTCTTTGAGAAATCATCTCACTTTGTTGAGTCGCTTGTATTTTAGTTCTTTTATCTTTTCTATCTTCAATCTCTTGCTCTTTACTTTTCTGAACTTGAATCTCCATTTGTTTGAGCTGCATATCAAATTGAAATTTCATTTGAAGAATTTGCTTGTCAATCTCTCCTTTTTGCTGCATCTTGTTTATATCAAACTGAGATTTAGCTTGCTCTATCTGCATCTCAGACTCTGTTAAAGCTTGTTGTTTTTGCATTTCAGCTTGAGCTGTTCTTTCAGCTAATTCAGCGTTAGCATTAGTTTGCTGTTGCACTTGTGCGGCTTGCTGTTGTTGTTTTATTTTAAGTCTTTTAGCTTTTCTTTGTTTTAACATTTGATTAGCTAACTTGAGGTTGTTTATGCCTCTTAAGTCTATAGCATCATCTAAGTCTATTTGCCCTGACTTTAAAGCTATTTGAATGTTTTGTTCTAAAACTTGTTTCTCCTCTTCATCTGGCTCTAAGTTTAAAAATATTCCAAACTCATACATGTTTAAATCTGCAAGCTCTTCTAAAGTACCTACATTAAATCTAGATATGCTATTTTCTAAAGTTTGCTTAGTTAGTGGAAACTCTAAAGAGTCAGCAACTCTTAAACTTATGTTTTCACATGTTTTAACAGTCATATACATCATGGCTTGAAGTAAGTGTCTTGTAGCGGTATTGGAATTAGCTGCTGCTAGCTTTTGTAAACCTACTAAAGAGTTCTTATCAGGTGTTGAACCATCTCTAGCCTCGTTTAAACCGGTTACATCTCTTATCATTTGTAAATAATACTGATAAGTTTGTATCAAACTCTGTATCTTAGCTCCACCAGAACCTGTTTGTAATTCTTGTATAGGAACTTTACCTCTATTAATATCACCGTCTTGAGTCAATGATCTACCTACAATAGAACCAGTTTGAAAATACATATTTAAAGCTTCAGCTGGATTATAGTTAGTACCATTACCTAGATCAACTTCTGCTAAACCATCCATGTCTAGATAAACACCATCTGGTACAACTCTAGATAACACTTGTTGCAGTTTAAGATGAGTTAACTGAATCATGTCAGCAAAGCCTGTTATTTTACTAACAGTCGATTCAATACGTCCTTTATACATTCTAGGAGCGCATATGTTGTAATTCATTCTAACTTTGTTTATGTTAGAATTAGGCCTTGTCATGTTTTCTGCTAAGCCCCACTTTAACATCATTGGGTGTCCTAATATTTTTGCTCCGCTATACAATGTTTCTATAGTTCTAGAAACTCTATTAAACTTTTCGCTTTCAGGCGGATTAAAAGTGTCAGGCTTTTGCAATGCTTTTTCTAAACCTGTAGACGTTTGTTTTATTTTAAAAACTTGATCAGAATAAGTTTTATATTCAAAATACAACACCTGCACAGTTAAATCGTCTTGCTTACCACTCCAATTTCTTAAATACTCTTGATTGCCAGGGTATTTTTGTATGGTTTGCATTTCTTGATCTGTTAAGTATGGAAATTCCATTTTTAAATCTGATATATAAACAGATTTTACTTCACCAACATAATATATATCTTCAAAGTTAGGATCTTCTGTATATGAATAAACTAAAGCAGCGGGATCTACGTAATCTACAACAACACCTTCAGCTTTGTTCCAGGTTGTTTTAACTGCTGATATACCAAGTGTTACTAAATCTTGACAAAACCTCTTTTTTATAGAATCGTATTTGTTTTTGTTTAATATGTCTTTTATAACTTCTTCTTCAGCTATTTCAATTGACTGTTTATAATCTAGCTGTAAATGTAGTTTTACTTCATCTTCGTTTTCTAAACCTAATTCTCTAACTTCTTTAGATAATATTTCAACACCTAACTCTTGCTCCATTTGTTGAATTAGCTCTAACTCTCTAACATCTCTCAACAACGTAGACGCATAATCAGTTCTTGATTTTAAAGAAAATGGATCAACGCTAAAAGCGCTTATTTCATAATTTCTTTGAGTCATTCCATTGACAACAATGTCTACAAATTTAGATATTATAGGAACTGGTTTCCAATCTAAGTTTAGATATGATAAATCACCATTAATAGCTAGTTCATCTTTATACTTTTGAACAGGTTGTTCACCCCTCGCGTATAATCTCAAGCTGTGGTAGTTGTTATAATTAGTAGCGTATCCATTATTACCACGACCATTATTTCTAAACCATTCACCTTCAATCGCTCTACCGACAGCAAGCCCATAATCTAAAGTAGCTTTCTCTGCATCAGGCACCACCTGATCCGGGAATGAACTATTATTAGTAGTATAAATCATCTATTTATTTTATTATTTTTGAAGTTACTCCATCATTGTTATATCTCTTAATACCTAAACTAATAGGTTGATATTTTTTTTCAGGATTAGGTCTGTATCTATTTTTGTTACAAGCCATTATAGCTAAACCAGAACTTATAGTAGCATCGAACTTAGTTCTGTTATTAATATTAAACCTACCCCAGTCTTCTAAGGTTTTCTGAAAGTACATATCTCCATAACCTTCTTGAAGTATACCTATGTATTGTTCTATATAAGATTCAATTGCAGCAGCATGTGCTTGTTTAATGTCTTCACTTGAATTAGGTATTCCACCTATTTCTTTTTCCGTTGTAGAGAGTTTATTCCAAATTTTATCAGGACGATTCATTGAAAAACCTCTATAACCTCTACGCTTAAAGTAGTATAGTAATCTTGGTTTGTTATTCTCAGCAAGTATAGGCATACCGTAAAATACACAAGCCATCAACACGTCTTCAAAGAATATCTCAGCTGTTTGAGGTCTTGATATATATTCTAAAAAGAAATGATTAGGCGGCGCATCTTCCATGCTAAACTTTGTTAATCCATGTAAAGCACCATTAGATCCTTTACCATCAACAGTGCCTGATATATCGTAACTATCACAACCAAAAGCTCCAATGTGTTCGTTTCCAGGACTCTTAAGCCCATTATTTACTATCACTCGATTTTGTAAGTTTTTAGGTGGTACCCAAGATATTAAAAACCTTCCATCTTTATTAGGCATAAAAGAAACTCTTGTATCTTTAACACCATTTTCCCACATAAAGCTTCCTCTAGTCACGGAAGAAACATTATTCATTTCAAGATTATAATCTATTTGTTGATATATCTTAGTTAAGTTAAATAATGTATTTTTAGCTTCGTCTCTAAATGCGTGAGCTTCAGTTCTTGGAAACTGTCTATAGTATTCGTTTAATCCGTCTGTGTCGTCTTTAAGTCCATCAACTTCGTTTTCCCAGTGCTCAATGACTCCTGTTGTAATGTCGAAACCATCAACTCCTTTGACTGGACTCTTTTGTCTAGTGAAGACAGGAAGTCCAAAAGTATCCATGAATCCTTCGTAGTTCCACTCCATAGGGATGAAAAGAGAGTAGAGGCCAGAAGATGTTTGTCCGTTTCTATTTCTTTTAGTAACGTCTGAATTGTAGTATAATTTTTTGAAGTTGTCTCCACCTTTATCTAAAGCATTTGAAGTTGAGCCCATCATACACTTACCTACAATCCTTGATCCTAGTCTTAATGTAGTTTTTGTAACTCTCCAGTTATTTAATATATTATCAGGTCTTTCCCATTTACCACTTTCATCATGAGCTAATAGTTTTAGCTTTTCACCATCATAGGAGTTATCACCTGTGTTTTTCCAGTCAATAGTTGTATCTAATCCTTCTAATTCTCTAAGCTGTTCATTCGACTCAAGCTTTCTTCTAGTAAGCTTTGATGCCGGAACACGATATGCCAGCTCCGTTTTCGGCCTGTCCATACCATCTTGAATCGGTTTAAAGAAGAACGGGTAGTTGACTGATATGGGTACAACTTTATCTGTGAACATTTTTTTGGCATCCGAACCAGACTTGGACAATATACCGAATCTAGCATCGGAAGATATTGTAGCTTGG
>Ga0115572_10000708_pt1 | contig 28041 bp, 29 predicted proteins | sample COGITO_mtgs_1206_FD_88681 | JGI IMG/M metagenome (GOLD analysis project Ga0115572, IMG submission 88681) | Pelagic marine microbial communities from North Sea - COGITO_mtgs_120607 | ecosystem: Environmental > Aquatic > Marine > Epipelagic | place: Germany:Helgoland, sampling site Kabeltonne... | reverse complement strand
TTTCAAAGACTATAGTTTTTGATGGTAGAGGTATTCTTTCATCAAGTATCTATTCAATTGGAAAAGGATGAAAAGAGTATTAGTTTTACAAAAAAAATCTCACCTACCAGCAGTAGTAAAAATTGATTAATCATTTTTTTTCAAATGAGTAAACAAAAAGCCACCATCATTTCAGGATATTTTAACCCCATTCGTAAAGGGCATCTAAAGTATTTTATAATGCCAAGGCCACTGCCGATCAGCTTTTTGTAATAGTTAATAACGACCATCAAAGAGCCCTTAAAGGAAGTAAGGAGTTTCAGGATGAAAATGAGAAAATGATTATCGTTTCTAATATAAAAGCAGTGGACAGGGCTATTTTCTCGATTGATGCCGATAGAACTGTATGCGCTACTATTAAAATAATCGCTGGGGAGTTTGAATTAGGTTTTGAAAATGGAGGGACCAAAGTGACTATCCTATTCCAGAGAGGACAGTTTGCGAGCAGATGAATTTGACCCTTATTGACCTTTGGATATAAAATACAGTCATCTAGTTGGCTGTTTAAGAAATTATAGATGTTAAGCACACTTAAAAAGATAAATTTTCTAATAACTAAAAGGCAAAGGAAAGGGCTAGTGATTCTTATTTTATTGCTTTTTGTTGGGATAGTTTTTGAGGCTTTTGGTCTTGGGATCTTAGTTCCAGCATTGTCACTATTGTTGAACCCTGATTTACTAGAAACTACTCCTTATTTAAATTCTTTCAGATCTATTTTTATAAATTTTACAACTCAACAATTTACTATACTATTTCTTGTAATTATAGTGATTTTGTATACTTTGAAATCAGCTTTTTTAGGCTTTTTAACATTTAAACAAAATAGATTTTTATCTAATGTAATAGCATTTATTTCCAATAAATTGTTCTCCTCATATTTAAGTCAGCCATATAGTTTTCATTTAAACAGAAATACATCAGAGCTTATCAAGAATATTCAAGTTGAAATTAGTCACCTAAATTCTTTTTTGAATTCTTTAATTATTATTATTATTGAAAGCACATTACTAATTACTGTTTTATTTACGTTAATTTACATTGAACCTTTCGGAGCGATTTCGATAGGAGTTTTTTACGGCACTTTATCTGTTATATTTTATCAAATTATAAAAAGAAAGCTAAAATCATGGGGAGACACAAGATTAGTCTTGGACAATGATATTTCGAAACTTGTTTTAGAGGGTTTAGGCGGAATAAAAGACTTATTAATTTTGGATAGATCAGGTTTCTATGAAGAGCAATTCTATAATAAAAACTATTTAAAAGCTAGAATTAATTCAAATCAAGGAACATTGTCGCAAATTCCAAGATTTTTCCTAGAATTAATATCTATTTTAGGATTAATAAGTTTTATAATTTTAATGATTATTCAAAATAAACCAATAGAAACTTTAATTTCTACAGTTGGTGTTTTTGTTGCAGCAACATTTAGGATGATACCTTCTTTAAATAGAATTATAGCTTCAATTCAATCATTAAAATTCTATGCCCCATCTATTGAGGTAATTTACAATGAAGCATCAAGTTATTCTATCTTAGAAAAATCTCATAAAAAAGAGAATTTAAAACTTAAATCAAATTTAAAGCTCAAGAAAATCAATTTTAAGTATAATAATCATGATTATGTTTTAAAAGATATTTTTCTAGAAATTAAACGAGGCCAAATGATTGGTATTGTAGGTGAATCTGGATCTGGAAAAAGTACTTTGACAGACTTATTAATTGGCTTAAATAATCCGTCAAGTGGTAAAATTATTTTAGATGACAAACATGATATTTCAAAATTTAATAATAGATCTTCATTATTTGGATATGTTCCACAAAATATTTTTTTAAGCGACGATACTATTAGAAATAATATTGCTTTTGGTTTAAAAGAAAAAGATATTAATGACAATATAATTGATGAAGTTATTATTAATTCACAACTATCTAGTTTTATAGAATCTGCTCCAAATGGCTTAGAAACAAAGGTTGGCGAGAGAGGGCTTCAGCTTTCAGGTGGTCAAAGGCAGAGAATAGGAATAGCAAGAGCTCTTTATAATAAACCTGAAGTTTTAATCTTTGACGAAGCTACTTCAGCATTAGATTCATTTACAGAAAGCCAATTAATGAAATCGATTTTAAAACTTAAGGGAGAAATCACTTTAATTATGATAGCACACCGCTTAACAACTCTTAAAGAGTGTGATGTTATATACGAAATAAATCAAGGTAATATATTAAAGCAAAAAAACGATTATGTTTAAAGATAAAAATGTTCTAATTACAGGAGGTACAGGAAGCTTAGGCAAAGCACTAACTAAGTTTTTTGTGGAAAATTGCAAAGACCTTAAAAGATTAATTATTTTTTCAAGGGATGAACAAAAGCAATTCCAAATGAGCCAAGAATTTCCAGAATCTAAGTATCCTTTTATGAGATATTTTATAGGAGATGTAAGAGATATAGATCGTTTAAATAGAGCCTTTACAGGTGTAGATTACGTTATTCATGCAGCCGCAATGAAACATGTTCATATTGCAGAATATAATCCAGATGAGTGCGTTAAAACAAACATAAATGGTGCTCAGAATGTAATTTTAGCGAGTATTTCAAATAATGTAAAAAGAGTTGTTGCATTATCAACAGATAAGGCTTGTGCTCCAATAAATCTTTATGGAGCTACAAAACTTGCATCTGATAAATTATTTGTTGCTGCTAATAATTTTAAAGGATCTAGCGATATTAGGCTCTCCGTAGTAAGATATGGTAATGTTATGGGCTCAAATGGTTCAGTAATTCCATTTTTCATTAAGATGAAAACTAAAGGGTTTTTAACGATCACATCTGAAGAAATGACAAGATTTAATATTACACTTAAAAGAGGTGTGGAGTGTGTTTTGCATGCGCTAGAAAATGCTTGGGGGGGAGAAATTTTTATACCAAAATTAAAAAGTTATAAAATTTTAGATATTGCCAATTCAATAGGTCCTGAATGTGAGAAAAAAATTATAGGGATTAGACCAGGAGAAAAAATTCACGAAGAGATGATAACTGAATCTGATTCATTTAACACTTATGATTTAGGGCATTATTATGTTATTTTACCATCAGTTCCTAATTGGAGCCTAGAAGATTTTTTAAATAAGGTAAAAGCGATAAAAGTACCACCAAATTTTACTTATAATTCTAAAAATAATGATAGTTGGGAAACAGTTGAGTCTTTAAAAAAAATGATAGAAAACAATATTCTTTAATTATTTTAAATGAAGGTTTTAAATTTAGAGTGGACCTCCTATCCGTCAAGAGACAGAGAAGCAGCAACATTAATTTGTAACTATCTTAGATTTAAAGGAAATATTGTTGTTGAAGGCAGTATTCATAGTGCTTTTTATTTAATATTAAAGCATAAACCAGATGTTGTTTATATTTCAAACATTATTGGTTCTTTTATAAATCATGAAGTAGCGCTTTTTTTAAAAAAATCTAATATCCCATTATATACATCTCATTCTGAAGGAGATTTTAAAGTTAAGTATCTAAAAGAATTTGTTTGGGGAGATACTAGACCAAATTTAGAAATCGAAAGCATTCTTTTTTTTTGGTCATACAGGAACGCCAAACTTACATGCAAAAACTTTCCAATTAAGAAAAACATTGCATTTATTTCAGGTTCACCAGGCCATGATAGATATATAATTGAGAAAAATGACATAACGAATCTCAATAAAACCAAATTTAAAATTTCTATTATTTGTTTTGATTTTTCATTTATTAATGAGGGTATAAGTAACGTTGAACTTTCAAAAGAGGCAAAATTTTTTTTCACAGAACAACTAGAATTATTTGATAATATTTTGTCAAAATTAATTAATGAAAATCCTCAAATCGAATTTTTAATAAGACCTCATCCATCAAACTACTCTAATCTATATTTTGCGGGTGTTAAAAATGCTTCAAATTTAAAAAATGCTTCAGTAGTAGATATTAATAAGTCAATTATGAGTATTTTATTAGAAACTGATTTAAGTATTTCATATTCATCTAATGCAGCTGTTGAAGCATGGTTATTAGATAAACCATCATGTTGCTTGAACCCTATAACTTCCAAGTGGCCTAATGAAGTTCAAAATACTCCCTTTTATATGGGTATGAAAACTTGCAATAATTATTTGTCTCTTAGTGATACAGTTAAAGAAGTATTAAAAACAAATAAAATCAAATTAAATAAAGATCAAATTTCAAATAGAGAAAAAATTATAAATGATATTGTTGGATTCACGGATGGATTAAATCATGTTAGAATTGGGAACAAAATCATTGAGCATTTTTCAAAAATAAATCAAGGAAAGAGAAAACTTGTTTTCAATTCGAGACTTTTTTATTTTTTTATTTTATGGAATTTAAGAGCTCCCTTTTCATTTTTATTAAAGAGAAGCTTTTCTATAAAATATATGAATCTTTGGGATCAAAATGAATTAAAAAATTATAGTAGACAAAAATATAAAAAGCAAGTTAATTTTTATAATAAAATTACGAGTCCAATAGATTCGTTTAAAGCTATAAAGTACTCTGATGAAAAATAATATACCAAAAAAAAGACTTTTTTTAATTGATAATTCTCCTCCAAAAAATGGTAATGGTGGTGGAACTATCATTAGAGAAAAGCAGAAATTATTTTTTGAGCAAAACAATTATGAAGTATGGCAAATATACCCTAATGTTAATAACTCTAATTTTATAAATACAAAGGACAGACAATTAACATTTAGCATAAGTAGTTGCTTTTTGAAGCTTTGTAGAATTCTTCAAAAAGCAAATATTATTGAAGATTATTTAAGTTTTTGGATAAAAAAAACATTAAAAAACACAAAAGGATTTTTTAATTGTAACGACACTTTATTTTGTTTGTCTGGAGGAGAATTGTCTTCAATTATTTTAGGCAGTAAAATTAAAAAAAAATATAATTGTTTTTTTATTGCCAATTTTCATGATCCAATCCTTAATACTAATATATCAGGAGATAAAATCATAAATATAAATTCTCAAATTCCTCAAAAGAGTAGAGATATTATTTTTAAAGACTACATACTTAATTCTGATTATTTGATAACGTCAAGTAAGACATACTTTAAAGCACTTAAATTTAAATTTCCAAATCTTAATGTAAATTATAATTATTTTGGATTTTCAAAAAAAATTAATAAAGCTAAAAGAGATGAGAATAACGATTTTAATATATTATATGGAGGATCATTTAGTAAGATTCAAAAACCTGAGATATTGATTAAAATTATTGTAGAAAACAATTTTGAAGGAGTAAGACTTTTTTTGATTGGCGACCATTCTAAGTATAGACGATTGGATAAGTATAAACAAAAAAAATATAGTAATAAGATTGTTTTTGTTGATCAACTAAACTATGAAGAATTTATGAGCTTTGTATCTAAATTTATTGATGTGGGATTTGTTTCAATTGATGGAGTTTTATCTAAATATTGTGTTCCTTCTAAATTATATGAATATATAAATTTAGAAATTCCAATTTTAGGTGTTGCAGAAGGAGATACTCTTGAAATTATTAATTCCAATAAAATAGGCTATTGTTCACCCAATAATGAAGAATTATTAAAAGAGAATTTAAATCTAATTATTAGAGACTTTAAAAGTCTTAAGATCAACATTGCTAAAATAAAACCCTATTGGTCATTTGAATATACATATAAAAAAACACTTAAAATTGTCAAAAAAATTCATGGTTAATACTCAAATAATTGGACTCGGATACATTGGGCTTCCAACAGCAATACTGACATCAAGTGTAGGTTTGAAAACACACGGTTATGATATTAATATATCTAAACTTGAGGACATTAGTAATAGCAATATTTTAACTAAAGAGGTAGGCTTAAAAGAGAATTTAAATAATGTTTTATTAAATGGAAATTTAACAGTTTCTAATTCTGTTGTTAGTGCAGAAGTTCATTTAATAGTTGTGCCAACTCCAATAGATAATAAACTTAATCCGGATATTAGCATTGTTACAGAAGCAATTCATACTATCATACCATTTTTAAAAGCGGAAGACTTAATAATAATTGAATCTACTTGTCCAATAAATACTACTGAAAAATTAAAAAGTATAATTTATAAAGCTCGCCCCGAGCTAACTAATTCACTTTATATATCATACTGTCCAGAGCGTGTATTGCCAGGGAATATATTTTATGAACTTAAACAAAATGACAGAATTGTTGGAGGAATTAACATTGAATCATCATTAAAAGCTAAGGAATTCTATGAAAATTTTGTGGATGGCAAAATTCATTTAACAAACTCTCGCACAGCAGAGATGTGTAAATTGGTTGAAAATTCCGCTAGAGATCACCAAATAGCTTTTGCAAATGAACTTTCAATTATTTGTGATAAATCTGATATTGATGTATGGGAGCTTATTTCTTTAGCAAATAAACACCCTAGAGTAAACATTCTAAACCCAGGAATCGGTGTGGGTGGTCATTGCATAGCTGTAGATCCATGGTTTTTAGTTTCAGAATTTCCAAATGAAGCAAAAAATATAAGACTAGCAAGAGAAACAAACAATCATAAAACCAATTGGTGTATTAATAAGATAATTGAAGTAATTAATGTTTATAATATTGAAAATATAACTCCTCCTAGAATAGCCTGCATGGGTCTTTCTTATAAGCCAAATGTTGATGACGTAAGAGAATCACCAGCACTAAATATTGTAAACCACTTAATTGAAATTGGTCATGATATATATTGTGTTGAGCCAAATATTATTAGTTATAATTCTTTAAAAATTTATCCTTTAAATGAAGTTGTAAATAATGTTGACATCGTTATATGGCTTGTTCCTCATCAAGAATTTAAAAATTTAAACTTAGATCAAAATGTGATACAAATTGATTTATGTGGTATTAATGAAAATTAAATAATTTGAAAAAAAAAGTATTACTTGTTTTCGGTACTCGTCCAGAGGCTATTAAGATGATTCCCATATATTTTGAATTAATTAAAAATAGCGCAAATTTTGAACCAATTATTTGTTTAACTGGTCAACATAAGGAATTGATTGAACCAGTACTAAAAATTTTTAACATTAAGGCTAAATATGATTTAGCGATAATGAAGAAAAATCAAGATTTATTTTCTATAACATCTGATATTTTAGTTAAAACTAAGAGTATATTCCAAAAAGAAAAACCTGACATTGTTTTAGTTCATGGAGATACAACCACTTCTATTTCCGCGGCATTATCAGCTTTTTATCTTAATATTCCAGTTGGTCATATCGAAGCTGGGTTAAGATCATTTAATAATTTAAGTCCATTTCCTGAAGAATTAAATAGGAAATTAACAGCACAGATTGCAACTTTACATTTTTCTCCTACAAAAAAGAATAAGAAAAACTTATTGCTTGAGGGAATAGGCGGGGATAAAATTCATGTTGTTGGAAACACTGGCATAGATTCTTTGAAAAACATTTTAAAATTAATAAAGAACTCCAGAGTGAATATTAAATTAAATTTAGGGTATGAAATTTCTAGAGTTCATGGGCAAAAAAGGATGATTTTAGTGACCGGTCACAGAAGAGAAAACTTTGGTGCTGGTTTTGAAAACATTTTAAAATCAATTAAATTTTTAACTGAAAAATACCCAGATGTAGATTTTGTTTATCCAATGCATTTAAATCCAAATATTAGAGAGCCAATTTTGAAACTTTTTGGAGATGAAACCCCAAAAAATCTTTATTTGATAGAACCACTTGACTATTTTGATTTTGTTAATTTTATGCAAAAAGCAACCTTGATTTTAACTGATAGTGGAGGGGTTCAAGAGGAAGCACCCTCACTTGGGAAGCCAGTTTTAGTAATGAGAGAGAATACAGAGAGGCCTGAAGGGATAAATCTGGGAACTTGTAGACTAGTTGGAACAGATCAGAATAAAATAATAACAGAAGTTAGTAGAATTTTAGAAGATGATACTTATTATAAATCATTTTCTAAAATTGATAATCCTTATGGAGATGGTAATTCATCAAAAAAAATCATTAACATTTTAATGGAAAAACTCTTTTAATAATATTAAAAACAAAATGAAAAAAATATTAAAATCTATATTGCCGAACGGAGCAATTAATTTTTTGAAAGCAATCAATGATAATCTTAATGTTTTAATTGGAAATATTTCTTTTCAATTCACCAAAGTTAAAAATGATTTTGAGGTTCTAGAATTTAGAACAATAGATATTTCAGATGAATATAATGAGAAATGGCAATTCTGGTCTCGTATTTTTGAGTACCCAATAATTATTAAAACTATAAAGCGTCTTAAAAGTGAGCATAAAATTCAAAATGAATTGATACATAACACCTGCTGGGGATTTGAAGATATTCACAAAAAGTTTAAAGAAAAGTTAGAGTTTGATTTTCACAGAATTGTAAATTCAGATATTCTCCAATCAAATGAACTCAATACAATGGTTTATGATATCACCAAACCAAGTCCAGACAATATGTTAAATAAGTATGATTTTGTCATAAATGTATCTTCCATAGAAGAAATATTTAATAACCATTATAAGACTTTTAGAAACCTATTTGATATGGTAAAGGAAGGAGGATTTTTGATAATGACTTTTGATCTTCCTGGGTTGCAACTTGATAAGTTTGAAAAAGTATTTAATAAAAAAATGGAAACCACAAAAAATCCTATAAACGGGATTAATTCACCTATTAATGACACAAGGTATGCCGGTCTTCAAGTAGGTTTTTTAGTAATAAAAAAAATAAATCAACAAAATTCCAAATCAATTTTTAAATAATTTTTTCATTTGAAACGGGTGTTAATTTTACAAGGAATAATTCCAACATATAGATTGCCAATTTTTAACTCATTAGCAGAAGTTTATGATTTAACTATTGGATATACAATCTCTACATCAGAAATTAATCCTGGCTTTAAATCATATCAAGTTTCCCACATAAGAATTAAAAATATTTTTTTGCCAACTTACAAATTTTTAAAGTCCTTAAAGAAATATGATGTAATTATTATTATGCCCGATATGCATTATATAAATTATTGTCTTGTGCCTTTTTTACCCTTAAAACAAAAAGTTATATCCTTTTCAATAGGAATGAGAGCATCTTATAAACTTTTGTATGATGTAAAGAGAAAAAAACAGTTTTTGGATTATTTTTTTTTAAGAATTTTAAAGTCATGTGATGCGAATATCTTTTATTATGAGTATCCAATAAACTTTTGGGGTGGTTTGTTAGATAGTAAAAAGATTTTTATTGCAAATAATACTGTTAAAGTTTTAAAACTAAGGCCTGAGAAATCTAAAAAAAAAATAATATTATTTCTAGGAAGCTTAATTGAAGGAAAAGGAATTTTTAGTTTACTAGAAGCATATAATCATGCTTACATTACAAAAGGAATTCAATTTCCATTGAAAATTGTTGGCGAAGGACCGCTAGAAGATAGAATTAGAGAATTTTTAAACAAAAATAATCTTAATTCAAAAGTGTTAATTTCAGGAGCTATTTATGAAGAGGAATTACTTAAAGAGATGTTTAGTGAAGCAATATTTTGTATATCTCCTGATCAAGCGGGGCTTTCTGTTTTAAAAAGTTTTGGTTATGGAGTTCCATTTATTACTAAAACAGACGCGATTACAGGGGGCGAAAGACTAAACATTTTAAATGGGATAAATGGCATACTTTATCAATCCCAGGAAGAATTAAATAATATAATGAGTGATACTGAAAAAAGTATTGATTATTTTTATGAAATGGGACTAAACGCATTAGAATACTACAATGAAAACGCAACAATAATTAAAATGAAAGAAGGATTTATTAACGCTATTGAATATTCTTTGAAATGAAAACAGCTTTAATCACAGGCGTCACAGGTCAAGACGGCGCATATTTGTCCGAATTTCTTTTAAAGAAAGGATATACCGTTCATGGTTTAAAGAGGAGGTCTTCATTATTGAATACAGATAGGATAGATCATATTTATCAAGACTCACATATAGAGAATCAAAAGTTTATTCTTCATTATGGTGATATGACAGACTCTACTAATATTATTAGACTCATTAAAGAAATACAACCTGATGAAATTTATAATCTAGCTGCTATGAGTCATGTTCGTGTTTCTTTTGAAATGCCAGAGTATGTTGCTGACACGGATGGTATAGGAACCCTTAGATTATTGGAAGCAGTAAGACTCTTGGGATTAGAAACAAAGACTAAAATCTACCAAGCCTCTACTTCAGAATTATATGGAAAGGTCCAAGAAGTCCCTCAGACTGAAAACACACCCTTCTACCCGCGCTCTCCATACGCAGCGGCAAAGATGTATGCGTATTGGATTACAGTTAATTACAGAGAAGCTTACGGCTTATTCGCGTCTAATGGAATACTCTTTAATCATGAGTCTCCAATTCGTGGAGAAACATTTGTGACTAGAAAAATAACAAGAGCGGTTTCAAGAATCGCTCTTGGTCTTCAAGACAAACTCTATTTAGGGAATCTAGACTCTAAAAGAGACTGGGGACATGCTAAAGACTATGTTCGAATGATGTGGATGATTCTTCAAGCAGAGGAATCCGAGGATTGGGTAATCGCCACTGGAAGAACAACTACAATTAGAGACTTTGTGAAGATGGCTTTTAGCCATATTGGAGTAGATTTAAAATTTATTGGAGAGGGTATTAATGAAATAGCTAAAGTAGCTTCATGTTCTAATCCAGATTATCAGTTAGAGATAGGCAAAGAAATATTATCTATTGATGAGAAATACTTTAGACCTACAGAAGTTGATCTTTTAATTGGAGATCCTACCAAAGCCAAACAAAAGCTTGGATGGGAACCTCAGATTAGTTTAGAGGAACTTGTAGAAGATATGATGGCCTCAGACCTTCATTTATTTAAAAAAGACAAATATCTAAAAGACGGAGGTTACAATACCCTTAACTACTATGAGTAATACCATCACCTTAGATTCTAAGATATACATAGCAGGCCATAATGGAATGGTAGGATCTGCATGTAAAAGAGCATTAGAAGCGAAAGGGTATAAAAACATCATTGGCTTTAGTTCTAAAGAAGTAGACTTAAGAGATCAAAGAGTAGTCTTTGAAATGCTTGATATAGAAAAGCCAAAGGCTATTATAGATGCAGCAGCTAAAGTAGGAGGCATACTAGCAAATAGTAGATATCCTTATGAGTTTTTAATGGATAACATGCTTATTCAAAACAATCTCATTAAAGCAGCATATGAATTAGATATTTCCAAGTTTATCTTTTTAGGAAGCTCATGTATATATCCAAAAATGGCTCCTCAGCCACTTAAAGAAGAATACCTGCTCACTGGCCAATTAGAAAAAACAAATCAATGGTATGCCATTGCAAAGATCTCAGGGGTGAAGTTAATAGAAGCGCTTAGAGAGCAGTACAATAGAGATTATGTTTCTCTTATGCCAACTAACCTATACGGGCCAGGAGATAACTATGATCTACAAACCTCACATGTACTTCCAGCCATGGTTAGAAAGTTTCATGAAGCCAAAGAGAACAATCATTCAGATGTAGTGCTTTGGGGAACAGGAACACCAAAAAGAGAATTCCTTCATGTAGATGATTTAGCAAATGCAGTATTGTTTACATTAGAAAACCAAATGGAAGAATCACTTTACAATGTAGGATCAGGAGAAGAGATATCTATCAAAGAGCTTGCAGAGCTAATACAAGAAATAATAGGCCACAAAGGGAACATAATTTGGGATAAATCTAAACCTGATGGTACACCTAGAAAATTAATGGAAAGTTCAAAATTAAATATGACTGGTTGGCATTTATCGGTTGGTTTCAAATCTGGTCTGGAGTTAACCTACAAGAGGTACATAAAAGACAGAGTAAATAATTATTAGATGGCTAAATTTCTTAGTATTCCAACTTTTGTTGATTCAAGAGGCTCATTGTCAGTTATTGAAAAGATGCTTCCTTTTGAAATCAAAAGAGTTTATTATATATATAATGTTAATGACTCTGACAGGGGGTATCATGCACACAAAAAAACTATTCAAGCTCTAATAATGATTAACGGATCTTGTGACGTTTTTGTAGGAAAAATCCAGGAGTCTATTAAATATAAAATTGACTCTCCTTCAAAATGCCTACTATTAAATCCAGAAGATTTTCATTGGATGAATAATTTTAGCGAAAATTCTATTTTACTAGTTTTAGCTTCCGAGGAGTTTGATAAAGAAGATTATATTCATGAAAATTAAGCATCATTCTGTTTTTAATGAGCTATCCAAAAATACAATTGATTGGAGTATAATTAGGTCTAATAAAAAGGAAAAAGGATATTACTTGCCAGATAATCTTGATATTTATTTAAAAGATCGTAAAAGCGAAAAGAAATACGAAGGGACTGTTAAAGAAATAAGTAATATAATTAAAGCTAATAGTATTAAAAGAGTTGTTTCACTTGGATCTGGTGTAGCAGCACTAGAATATCATTTAAAAAATGCTTTAGAAATTCAATTTTTTTTTATTCTTTAGATGATACCATTTAACTCATTCAAAAAACACACACTTCTGTATAAAAAAGAAATACTTGACTCAATTGAGAATGTATTTGATTCTCAGTTTTATGTTTTAGGGAATGAAGTTGATAATTTTGAGTACAATTATTCAAACTTAACAAAAGTTAAAAATACAGTAGGAGTTGCTAGTGGACTAGATGCACTAGAAATTGCTTTGAAAGCTCTTAATGTTGGACCAAGCGATGAAGTTATTGTTCCTTCTAATACATACATAGCCACTTGGTTAGCAATAAGTGCTGTTGGAGCAAAAATAATACCCGTTGAGCCAGATAGTAACACTTTTAATATTTGCCCAATTTCAATTGAAAAAGCGATCACTAAAAAAACAAAGGTAATAATACCCGTTCATTTATATGGACAATCATGTGATATGGATGCAATAATGAAAATTGCTAAAAAGTATAATTTATTTGTTGTTGAGGATAATGCACAATCACAATTAGGTACTTGGAACGGTAGGTATACAGGTTCATTTGGTGATATTAATGCAACTAGTTTTTATCCAACAAAAAATCTTGGTGCAATTGGTGAGGCAGGAGCTATAACGACAAACACTGAAAGTTATAAGGATTTTGTAAAAACCTATAGAAATTATGGGTCTAATGAAAAATATGTAAATATTATAAAAGGCGTAAATTCTAGAATTGATGAACTTCAAGCAGGAATTCTAAATGTTAAGTTAAAATATCTGAAAGAATTTACCAAAGAGAGAAAAGAAATTGCAGCTAGATATAATTCTAACTTAAAAGATGTAAAAGAAATAAATATTCCATATGTTTCACCTGAAGCTGATCATGTTTATCATCTCTACGTTATCAAAACTTCTAAAAGAGAAGAACTCATAAAGTTTCTTCTTAAAAATAACATTCAAACAGGAATTCATTATCCTATACCACCTCATCTTCAAAAAGCTTACTCCGAATTGGGATTTAAAAAAGGAGAATTCCCAATTGCAGAACACATGTCAAAAACATGTTTGAGCCTTCCTCTTTACCCGGGACTTACATTTGAAGAAGTAGATTTAGTTTGTGATCGAATAAAAGAATTTTATAAATGACACATTACTATTGCACTCATTTTGACAGTAATTATCTTGGACATGCTAAAAATCTATTATATTCTCTTGAAAATTGTGAAACAGATTTTAGGTTATTCATGTTTTGCTTTGATCAAATTTCTTATGACAAAATAGTTGAATTAAATAATCAAAATGTAGTTTCCATATATAATGAGGAGCTAGAATCATTTTATCCAGAATTAAAAATAGCAAAGCAAAACAGAAATTTTGTTGAATATTTTTTCACATGCAGTCCTGCTACTTGTAATTACGTTATCTCTAATTTTTCTGAGGTTGATTTAATAACATATTTAGATGCGGATTTATTTTTTTTTAGTTCACCGAATGAAATTTTCAATGAGTTAGTAAATAGCTCAATAGGAATAATTAGCCATAGATTTAACTTTTTTACTAAGAGGAATAAAGTTTATGGGAAGTATAATGTTGGCTGGGTTTCGTTTCGAAGAGATGCTCAAGGATTGAAATGTCTCAACGATTGGATGAAAAATTGTATAGATTGGTGCTATCAAAAAATTGAAAAAACTAGGTTTGCAGATCAAAAATACCTTGATTACTGGCCTGATAAATACAAAGGAGTTAAGGTAATTGAAAACATTGGAGCTAATGTTGCTATTTGGAATGTCAAGAATTATACTTTAAATTTTGATGGTTATAATATTATGGTCAATAATAAGCCATTGATATTTTATCACTTTGCAAACCTTAAGCAACTTGATAAAAATTTATTTTCAACTGATCTCAGTAGAGTTTTCGTAACTTTAAGAGGAGTTCTTTTAGATCGAGTTTATAAGCCTTATGCTAAATTATTACTTCAAAATAAGTTAAACACTTTTCAAATTAAAGCCAAAAAAGACAACCATGTATCTGGTTTTAAGTCAATAATTAGAGAATTTTCCAGAAAATTAAGAGCTGCACTCTACAGCGATAAATTGTATATAAATAATCAGTAATGAAAGGAATAATTTTAGCAGGGGGCACAGGCACTAGGCTTTATCCAATTACCAAAACAGTTTCTAAACAACTATTGGCGATATATGATAAGCCTATGATAAATTATCCATTGTCTGTTTTAATGTTAGCCGGAATTACAGAAATTTTAATAATATCAACGCCACAAGACCTACCAAGTTTCGAAAAGCTTTTTGGAGATGGAGCAAATTTAGGATTAAAACTTTCTTATGCCGAACAGCCCAGTCCTGATGGCTTAGCCCAAGCATTTATAATAGGAGAGGATTTTATTGGTTCCGATGATGTTTGTTTGATTTTAGGAGATAATATATTTTATGGGCATGGACTAACAGAACTATTGTCTAATACTGTAATTAATACATCAAGATACAAAAAAGCAACTATTTTTGGCTATTATGTTAATGATCCGAAAAGTTACGGTGTTGTAGAATTTGATGACAGAGGAAATGTACTATCGTTAGAAGAAAAGCCTAAATCTCCGAAAAGTAATTATGCAGTTGTAGGGCTATATTTTTACCCTAATTCTGTAATAAAACAAGCAAAAAAAGTTAAACCAAGTGCCAGAGGAGAGCTTGAAATCACTTCTTTAAATGAATTATATCTTGGTCAGAAAAAATTATCAGTTGAAATTATGTACAGAGGTTTTGCATGGCTAGATACTGGAACTCATGAATCTATGCTTGAAGCTTCAAATTTCATTCACACTATTGAAAAAAGACAAGGATTAAAAGTAGCTTGCTTAGAAGAAATTGCTTTTGATAAGGGATTAATTGATAGGACAATTTTAAAAGATCATATAAAAAACTATAAGGGTAATACATATGCCAATTATCTAAAAAGAAAATTAGTTTAAAGTTGAAAATCTCAATTATCACAATTTCTTTTAACGCTAAATCTACCATTGAAAAAACACTTCAATCTGTAGCTAACCAATCCTATAAAAATATCGAGCATATTATAGTTGATGGGGGTTCGAAAGATAATACACTTGAAATATGTAATTCATTTCCTCATGTTTCAAAAATTAAATCAGAGCCAGATAATGGAGTATACGATGCATTTAATAAGGGATTAAAATTAGCCACTGGGGATATTATAGGGTTCTTAAATGCAGATGATGTTTTTTTTTATGAAAATTCAGTTCAAGAAATTGCAAAAACATTTTCTGATAACAAAACTGATATTGTCTATGGAGACTTAAATTACATTAATGAAAATGGGAAAGTAATTAGAAATTGGATATCTAGACCCTATGAGATTGGTCTTATAAAAAAGGCTTGGATGCCTGCACATCCAACATTTTATTGTAAAAAAGCAGTTTATGATCGACTAGGGGGGTATAATGATAGCTTTGAGATAGGTGGTGATTTTGAACTTTGTTTAAGGTTCTTGGAAGTGTATAAAGTTCCTTCAGTATATCTAAATAAAAAACTGGTTAAAATGCTTGTTGGAGGAATTAGCAATAGAGATTTATTAAGTAAATGGATTATTTTTAAAGAACAACTTAGAGCATTTAAAATAAATAAAATTAAAGTTAATCCAATACAATTTATAGTTTTTAAACTTCAAAAATTAAATCAGTTTTTTTAAATGAATAATAAATAGATATATTATGAAAGCAGTAATATTAGCGGGTGGTTTAGGCACAAGAATCTCTGAAGAAACAGTTATAAAGCCTAAGCCAATGATTGAAATTGGAGGTAGGCCCATTCTATGGCATATAATGAAGATTTATTCTTTCCATGGAATAAATGAATTTATTATTTGTTGCGGATATAAAGGATATGTCATAAAAGAATATTTCGCTAACTATTTTTTACATCAGTCAGATATTACTTTTGATATGAGTAAAAATGAAATGAAAATACATCAAGAGCGTTCAGAGCCATGGAAAGTAACCCTCATAGATACCGGAGAGTATACTATGACCGGAGGAAGAATTAAAAGAATTAAGAGCTACTTAGATGAAGGAGATGACTTTTGTCTAACATACGGTGATGGAATAGCTAACATAGATATTAGTAAACTTATTTTTTTTCATAAAAGCCATGGTAAAATTGCAACTTTGAGTGCTGTATACCCCCCTGGAAGATTTGGAGCTTTGGAGATAAACGAGAACCAAGTGACTAGCTTTTATGAAAAACCTAGAGGAGACGGAGCTTTTATAAATGGGGGTTATTTTGTCTTAAAACCTAATGCGTTAGATTATATAGCTGGAGACGCGACTATTTGGGAACACCAGCCACTAAATAATTTAGCAACAGATGGAGAGCTAATGTCATTTAAGCATGAAGATTTTTGGCAACCAATGGATACTTTAAGAGATAAGCATTATTTAGAAGAAATTTGGGAAACCGGTAATGCTCCATGGAAATTATGGAATTAAAAGAGGTATTACACTTTTATAAGGGGAAACGAATTTTTCTTACTGGGCACACAGGCTTTAAAGGATCGTGGCTTTTATATCTTTTAGATTCGGTGGGAGCTAAAGTTACTGGTTATTCTTTGGCACCTCAAACAACTCCTTCGCTTTTTAATTCCTTAAAATTCTCTAGTAACATTACATCAATTATAGGTGATATAAGAAATAGAAAAGAGTTTCAAAATGCTTTTAATATATGTAATCCTGAATTTGTGTTCCATTTGGCTGCTCAACCATTAGTTATTGAGTCTTATAAAAACCCTAAGGAAACTTTTGATGTAAACTTTACAGGAACACTTAATCTTTTAGAGATTTTAAAAGATTACAATCAAAAAGTTCAAGCAGTTTTTATTACAACTGATAAAGTATATGAAAATTTAGAATTAGGAATTCCTTTTGTTGAGACAGATAAGCTTGGTGGAAAAGATCCATATAGTGCAAGTAAAGCTGCTTCTGAAATTCTAATTAATTCCTATATTAAGTCTTTTTTTAAAAATTCTAATGTTTCGCTCGCAACCGCAAGAGCAGGAAACGTGATTGGTGGTGGTGATTGGTCAGAAAATAGACTTATACCAGATATCATAAGGGCTAGAATAGCTAATCAGCCACTTATTATAAGAAGTCCAAAAGCGATTAGACCATGGCAACATGTGCTAGAGCCACTTTTTGGTTATTTAAAAATAGCAAAAGGCCTTTATGTTAGCCCTGAATTGAATATTGGTCCTTGGAATTTTGGTCCTGAAAATAAGGATGTAAAGACAGTAGAAGATATAATAACTATTGGAAAAAAATTAGAAGTTGTTGGAGAAGTAGTTTTAGAAACATCTAATTTAGTTGAAGCCCAGTGTCTTATGCTAAATATATCAAAGGCAAAACAAAAGTTAAATTTTAAGCCTCTTTGGAATTCTGAAAAAGCCATTGAGAATACCTTCAAATGGTATCATAATTATAACAATGGAAGTGTAAATGCAAATAACTTAATTGAATCTGATCTTAAGATTTATTTAAATACATTATAATGATTAAAAATATAAATGATAGTTTAAAAAAAGAACTTGAACCTATTATTCACTCTAATATATCTAATAAAATAGTCCCTGGTACAGATTATATATCAGTAACGGGCAAGGTTATTGATCAAGACGATATTCTTGCTGGTGTTGATGCTACATTAGATGGTTGGCTAACAACGGGAAGGTATGCCAAAGAGTTCGAATCTAGTTTAGCAAAGTATATTGGAGCTAAGAACTCTCTTCTAGTAAATTCAGGATCATCTGCGAATCTGGTTGCTTTTTATGCGTTAACCTCTCCTATACTTGGTTCTAGAGCAATAAAAAAAGGAGATGAAGTCATAACAGTTGCAGCAGGTTTTCCAACTACTATTAATCCATTAATTCAATTTGGTTGTATTCCAGTTTTTATAGATATAGACATTCCTACTTACAACATAGATGTTACTAAAATTGAAGAAGCTATTTCTCCAAAGACAAAAGCCATAATGATCGCTCATGCGCTTGGGAATCCATTTAATCTAGATGTTGTTACAGCTCTTGCAAAAAAATATAACCTTTGGCTTATTGAGGATGATTGTGATTCATTAGGGGCTACTTACCGAGATAAAAAAACTGGATCTTATGGGGATCTTGCTACCTTATCATTTTATCCAGCCCATCATATAACAATGGGAGAAGGAGGAGCTGTATTAATAAACAATAGAAGGCTACAAACTAGCGCCTTGAGCTTTAGAGACTGGGGAAGAGATTGTTATTGTGAAACAGGTTGTGATAATACGTGTAATAAAAGATATGACTGGAAATTAGGAGATCTTCCAGAAGGGTATGATCACAAATATATATATTCTCATATTGGGTTTAATCTAAAAGTCACTGATACGCAGGCTGCTATTGGTTTAAGCCAGTTAGCTAAAGCCGATGCTTTTGTAGCAAAACGACGTCAGAATCACAAAACACTTTATGAATTATTTAAGCCACTTGAAGATTATTTCATTTTACCCGAGGCCACTAAAAATTCAAATCCAAGCTGGTTTGGCTTTATGTTAACCATACGAGACCCTAAAAAGATAGATAGAAATAAACTAGTTCAGCACCTTGAAAAAAATAAGATTGGGACCAGGTTATTTTTTGGAGGAAATATGATAAAACAACCAGCATATATTAACATAGAAAAGAGAGTTATTGGGGCTTTAGATAATTCAGACAAAGTGATGAATGATTCTTTTTGGATTGGAGTTTGGCCTGGTTTAGAAAATGAACATTTAGAATATATCTTTAATAAAATTAATGATTATTTGAAATTACATTAAAAATTCTTTATTTTATTAGTAGAGGAATTTAATGGAGTTTTAAAAAAACATGAAATGTAAATTTTCAAGTAATTAATTCTCTTTTATACGTCTAACTCAATTTATTTTTTCAAACTCACAGAGCTCATCACATCTAAACTATATATAAAAGTTTAAAACATTTTTCAATTATTAGTTTTTTTGTATTCAGATTTTAAAATTGATAAAATATGAGAATCTTCATATTTGCCATTATAAAAATAGTGCTCTCTTAAAACTGCGTCTCGGTTAAAATTATTTCTTTCAAATAAACCAAGTTTATTCTTGTCTATTGAATAAATTTCAGCATAAATTTTGTTTAAATTTATATAGTTAAATCCGTAATCTAATATTAAATCAATGGTAGCTTTCCCATAAACTAAATCTCCCCAGGATTTTTCGTATAATCCTAAATGAAGATCTGCATGTTTATTAATCCAATCAATATATGTTAAGCCTGCTACTCCTATCGGATTTTTCTTTATGTCTTCAATTATATAAAAAATAAATTCTTTATTGTTAATTATTGAATTATACCATTTTTCGATGTTTGACATACTCATTTCTCTATACTCTCTAACATAAGGTTGAATGGAAGACTTATTTCGCCAACTATGAATCAATTTTAAATCACTAACTTCAATAGCTCTTAAATTAACTTTATTGTTTTTATTTGATATCATATGTTCTTAAATAATCATTTTTTTTGAGATCTGAATAAATTAATGTTTTTCCTACGGGATTAATATGAATAGGTAAGGCATCAGACGGACAAGGTCTTACATAATAGATATCATCTATATTAATTTTTTCTCCTTTTTTCTTGTCACATTTGAGCCTTATCGATCTTCTTTGTAATATTTGAGTTTGTTTTTCATTAAATTCAACTTTTTTTATTGATGAGCCTAATGCCAACTCTAATCTTCTTGTTCTATCTACCATGTCTTTCCAGGTTTTTGGATTCATAGAAAATGGATGATCTGGTCCAATTCTACTATTATCATCAGTGAAATGTTTTTCTATATAACATGCCCCTAAAGCAACAGCACCTAAAACTGTTTCATCTCCAACTGTGTGATCACTGAGGCCTAATTCTATATTAGGATACATTGAGGCAAAGGTTTTTAAAACATTTAAATTTATATATTTATAATTTTCTTCTTCAGCAGTGTAATTTGTATTACATTGCATTAATACTAAAGGAATATTATATTCTAAAAGTAAACTCATAGCTCTTTGAACTTCTTCAATTTCAGACGCCCCTGCAGCTATTAAAACTTTCTTTCCTTTTAAAGCTACTTTCTTTAGCATTTCATGCCAAGTTATATCACCCGACCCAATCTTGTACATTTCAACAAATTTGTCCAACTCATCAACATAATCTAAGTCATAAGGAGTTGTAAAAAAATCTATTTCAATTTCATCACAATATTTTTTCAACAAAGGGGTCCAATCTAGAGGGACAGAGGCATCTTCATAAACTTCAAAAACTGATTTTTTCCATTTAGATTGATGAGATTCCCCCCCCCCTAAATTTTTAAAACCTTCGTCTGAAACTATAGTTTCAGCTTTAAAATGTTGAAATTTCGCAGCATCTGCGCCCGATTTTTTAGCTAATAGGCATAATTTCTTTGCTCTTTCAAAATCACCATCATGGTTTGCTGAAATGTCTGCAATGAAATATGTTTTTTTTATCATTTGTTTAATTTTAAAGAATCTATTCCTTCTTGAAGTTCAAAACTATAACTTTTTGTTACTAATGGAATAGTTAAATCCAAATTTCCTTTTGTTAATTTTGGAAAAATTAATTCAGAATTTAAATTATATTTTTTTGCAATTAGTTTTAAAAAATCAAATTTTGAAATTTTTATATTTGATCCAACATTTATTAGGCCATTTAAATTATCAATATTTTTATATATTAAATGGCTTAGTTGTCTGACACTTACGGGATTAAAAATACAATTTGTATAGCCATTAATTTTTTTTCCATTGTTTAGTTCATTTACTGCCCACTTTATTAACCCCCCATTACCGTATATATTTGTTCTGATAATTACATTATTTTCTTTTTTACCGACCTTTAATTCTCCTTGTAATTTTGTTTGATGATAAACGCTTTTGAAGTTTTTACCTTGAGCAGATATGTAAATGAGTTTTTTAGAATATTCATTAAATATATCAACTATATTACAATGGAGGTTTAATGCTTTAGAAGGATTTATGTCGTTTAATTTTAAATTAGTATAAGCTGCTGCATGTATAATAGTATCAAAAGAGTTTTTATGTAAATAATTTTCAACTAGCGTTAAATTTGTTAAATCTAAATCGTTTTTCCCGTTTAATATAGTTGCTTGATCAAAGTGTTTTTTTAGCTCACTTCCAAGCATGCCATTTCCACCCGTAATGAGAATTCTTGACATATATTTAATTTAATCTTTTAAATCCAGAATGACATACTGGACCATCTAATAAATCATATATTCTAATATTTTCCTTTTCACACTCTGATATTTTGAAGTAGATATCATTTAGAGCTTCAAAGTAATCGTTTAAGTTTTCTGAGTTATGAGCTATTGAAGCATAAAAATTTGTACTGGCCAAATAACCTTTTTTTAACATTTCTTGAGTTATAAAAGTTTTATATTCTAATGCGTTATCACTAACAAAATTATAGGAACTTAATGCAGGTAAACCAAATATTGATATATTTAATTTATAATTATCAGCCAGTTTTTTCCAGCCCTCTCTCATTTGATTCCCAATATTCGTTATGATTTCCCAAGATCTGAGATCCTCCATAACTTTTAAAGTTGCTAATGCTGCGGTAGGACCAATTCTTTCTGTCCAAAACGTACTACTTATGAAAGTTTTTTGAGCAGCCTCCATTACAGATCTTCTACCTATGACAGCAGTTAATGCATAGCCGTTTCCTATTGTTTTCCCATACATGGCAATATCAGGTTCCACTCCATATTTTTTATATAGCCCACCATAAGTTTCTCTAAAACCAGAAGTACACTCATCAAAAATTAGCACTATATTTCTTTCCGACGCTAGCTTTCTTATTTTCTTAAGAAAATCATTTTCAGGCTCATAATTTCTAGCAACTTCCATCTTTATAACTCCAATATCATCATTATCTACAATTTTAAGTAGTTGTTCGTAATTATTATAGTTAAATGGGAAAACGGTGTTTTTAAGATTTTTAGGCACACCTATTGGATCTAAGCCCTCTAATAAATGATTTGCTAATTCATCACCCTTATTATGATTTGCAGATAGATACCAATCATGCCATCCATGATAACCACAAATAGCTACTTTATCTTTTCCAGAAGCTGCTCTTGCTATTCTAATAGCGATTGAATTAGCTTCACCACCACTTCTAGCAAATCTAACCATTTCAGCCCAAGGATTAATTTCAACTAATTTTTCTGCGAGGAAAACTTCTTCAGGACAATTTAAAGTGCTCATATTGCCAAGTTTGATAGTATTTAACACTGCATTATTTACCTCATCATTTCCATAACCTAAAGTATTTGTGCCAATACCCATTATTGACATATCAGTTAGTTCAGTTCCGTCCAGATCCCAAACCTTACACCCTTTAGCTTTAGAAAAATAAGAAGGCCATTGATTAGGTAGAAACATTTCAGGTCTTTTAGAGAGCAACATAGTTCCACCAGGTATCAAAGTTTTAGCTTTTTTATATAATTCTTGACCACTTCCCATTAGGTTTCTTTTTTAATTGAATTTAAATATCCTTCATTTCTAATTATCTGACCATTTATTTTAGTTAAATTATTATCTATAATAAAATCAGTATACTCTTTCCATGTCCTATTTACTCCTAATTTTGTTATTAGAATTTCAATTAATTTAATATCTAAAACTTCATCTACAGTCATTCGAATATTAGAAAAATCGGACAAGCAATCAAAATTAGTGGCTGAAAATAACAAACCTCCTTTGTAGTCTGAATTTTTAATTATAAAGGGAGTAACGTGTTCTCTTTCTGAATTTAGTTTAGCTTCTTTCCATGCCTTTTCTAGTGCTTTAAATTTAATTACTTCAACATCTTGGCCATCGGGATAACTTTCAAGTAATCTATTTGAACAGTAGTCCTTATCATTATTAATTGCAAATTGCACTACATTGTCAACTAAGTTCGGATCTATTAAAGGGCAATCTGAAGTTACTCTTACTATCCAGTCACTATTCTCAATCTTGGCAACTTGATAATAGCGATCAAGAACATCTAACTCGGAACCCTTGAAAGATTTTACACCAAGATTTATTGATTTTTCGTAAATGATTTTATCCTCTTCGTTTTTAGTTGTAGCAACTATAATTTCAGATATTTTTTCACTCTTCTTTAATCGATTAACATGTAATTCTAACAATTCTATTTCATTTATTTTTTTCAATACTTTTCCAGGAAATCTTGTACTGCCCATTCTAGCCTGAGTTATAAGGGAAATTTTTAATTCCATAACGAAGGATTAATAAGATCTACATTTTCAACCTTTATTTTATTTATTTCATTAATAAGATTAATGTCAATTTTAAATTTAGCTGCTGATATATTTTTGACTAATTGTTCAGAAGAATCAACTCCTATTAGTACATTATCAATTTCTTTTTGACACAAACAATAGCTTAGAGCTAGTTCTTGCATGCTACATTTATATTTAATTGTAAGATTTTTCAATTGTATCAATTCTTTTTTTAATTGATCAATTATTTTGTTTTTTTTATTCAAATCTTTAAAGAAAATTCCTTGTAAAAAAGCAGACCTACTTTGGGAAATCTTACCACTTTTTTTAATTTGGGTTAAAAGATTATTTTTTTGTGTCATATTGTCTAATAAATTAAATGGTAATTGGATTACTGATACATTATCATCATTCAAAATTGATTCTATTTCAGCATTGGTGTATATTGAAACACCAATATTTTTAATAACATCCATTTTTTTTAGAGAAACCATTTTTTCTATTAGTAATTTATTTTTATGATAAGAGTTATAACCATGAAACATTAATGTTTCTATTTGATCAATATGTAATTCCTTTAAATAATTTGAAATTTTACCATCTATTTGTTTTAAATCAATATTATTAGCTAGTTTAGTATTTACTTTAAATTTAAAGTTTGGATTGTTTTCATGAAATTTTCCAATTATATCATGAGAATTACCATAAGCTTCTGCAGTATCTAATATTCTTATATTTGATTCAAATGCTTTTTCAAAAATTTTATTACACTCCTCCCTTGAAATTTTACCATTAATGTTATTGATCCCATACTTTAGACCCATTTGAACTGTGCCTAGTATTAATTTATTATTTTTATTTATTATTTTATTCATTGTTTGAAAAACACCCTTTGTTAAAATTTTTCTTGTTTTGAGTAAAAAGAATAATATTAGTAAAAATTTCAAAACAAATGGAAAACAATTCAAATACTTACGTTGCTGTATTAACCTATAATGAAGAAGATAATATTTTAGAATGTATAAATTCAATTAAAAATTGTTATTATGATGATATTGCAGTATATGATGGAGGGAGTTCAGATAAAACAGTTCGCATATGTGAAGATTTAAAAATAAAAGTAATAGTAAAACCGGATTCATCCATATCTCAGAGAAGATCTTTAGCGATGAATAAAGCCATTGATGAAAATTATAAATATATTTTATTTGTAGATGCAGATCAAAGATTATTAGATGAAAAAACTGCAGTATTAATAGACAAATTTTTTTTAGAAGATAATTTTCTTGCTGGTGTTCAATTAAACCTAGTTAAACCAAATAGCGAAATCGAATTTAATTATTGGCAATTAGGTTTTTACTCTAGACATTTAATGATTACTGGTGAATTTAAAAATAAAACTGTAATAGGCACTCCATGTTTTTACAAAATTAATATTGTTAAAAATTTTACATACAATACTCTTGAAATAAAAGGCTCAAGTGATGACACTTTTTTTTGCAAGCAAATTACTAGCTCAAAATATAAATTAAAAAGCGTTAATATACATTGTACTGAAATAGTAAGAGCAAGTTTTATTACAACTTTAAAAAAGGCTTTTTGGTATGGGATAGGTGATGCTGAATACGTTATAAATGAGAATGATTCTAAAAAAAGATATAATCATTTATATCATATATTTATTAGAAATACTTTTATCTATCCCTTAAAAAACCTTAATAAATTATTATTTTTTCATATTATATTTGGTTATACAAGGTTATTTGGATTTCTTTATTATATGATCTTAAGACCTAATGAATACATAAATAAGTCATAAAATTAATTATGGTTATTTATTAATTTGCAAAACCCATGCAATCATTTTTTTCAACCCATCAATTTTATTAACTTCTGGGGACCACCCTATCATTTTTTCTGCTTTAGAAATATTTGAGATAAACACCAATTGGTCACTTTCTCTAGGAGGTAATATATTATAATTCATATTAATATCTAAATTCATTTCTAACATTTTGAAAAGCTCCAATATAGATGTAGAATTGTCAAACCCACCCCCCACATTGAAGGCTTGTCCTTTAATATTTTGAATATTTTCAGAAGCTTTTAAATAAAGTCTCACACAATCACTAGCATAAAGCAAATCACGAACTTGTTTTCCATTACCGGAAATACTTAAATCCTCTTTTAGAGTCTTATATTTAATTTCAATTGCTTTTTGCGTAAACCATCCTATCCAACCTTGGTCAAAAGTAGCAAATTGTCTACCTCCATACATTGAGGAATGTCTGAATACAACCGTATTGAGTCCATAAATTCTATGAAAATCTAGCATATACTGATCGGCAGATCCTTTAGAATTTCCGTAGGGTGAATGAAAATTCAAATTTACATTTTCGTCAAAACCTAAAGGCATATTAACACATTCATACCGAAGATCTGTTTCTCTATAGTTAAATTGATTTAAATCACCATAGACTTTATTAGAGGAAGAATATATAATTGTACTATTCGGTGAAAATAGGCGCACAGAATTTAGTAAATTAAAACTACCAATCGTGTTTATTTCAAAATCTGATCTAGGATCTACAATTGATGAGGTCATCGCTACTTGGCCAGCTAAATGATATATTACTTCTGGTTTGTTAATTTTTATTAATTTTTCTACATCATTAATATTTCGAATATCCCCATGTATAAATTGGAAATCTCCAAAAGTTTTTAACCAAATTAAATTTTCGTTACTGCCATTACGGGAAAGATTGTCAAAAACAATTAATTCATGGCCTAGTTTTAATATTTCGTGAGCAATATTTGCACCTAAAAATCCACAACCTCCAGTTATTAAATATCTCATAAAATTAAATACATTTTTTTATATCTTTATTTAGATTAGTTTTTACAAACCATCCTAGATCAATTAATTTCTTATTTTCGACAATAATACTCATTATTTCATTTTCTCGATAATCTATTTCTCCAAATAATAGTTTTGTTTTTGTAGGACCTGAAATTTCCTCAAACTCCTTTTTTAATAAAATAATAAAATCTTTAACTGAAGTTAATTTGCCCGTCCCTACTTCAAATTCGGTATATTTAGGTAAGTTACCCGATTTATTTATGACAACTAAAAAAGCTAATATAATATCATCAATAAATATAAAATCTCTTTTTTGCGTTCCCTTTGTGAGTTTAATTTCTTTTTTATTTTCTTTTAGCTGAGTTAGTATCCAAGGGACTAATTTATTTCCACTATCTTTTGGTCCAAAAATATGTTCTATTTTAAGATTAATCACTTTAATCATGTTAGATTTATATTTTAACCAGTCTACCATATGTTTTTTTGATAAGCTATATGAATTCAAATCTCTCGGAAGAAGAGTATCAGTATTTATAAAGGTTTTGACTCCATTTGCTATAGCTAATTCTAATATTTTCAAACCAAACAATAAATTACTTTCTATTATTTCATGAACTGATTCTATATCCCTTCCATAATTACAAGCAGTATGAATTATTATATCAATATTATTTTCAATAAAAGCTTTATTAATAGCTTCTAAGTCTATGTCATAACTAATATATTTTTCTTTTAAATGTTCAATTCGCCAAATTTTAGAAGTAGAGCGTTTTAAAATAATTATGTTAAAATTAAGGCTAATAAGTTCAGATAATAAATGGCTACCTAAAAAACCAGTTGCTCCTGTAATTAAAATTGTTTTTCGCATAAAACTTAAAGTTATTAATATAAAAGTACAATGATAAATCATAACTTTGAACTTTAATTAAAGTTCTTGTCATGAATATCAAAACCACACCTTTCAAGGAGGTTTTTATTTTTAAGCCCAAAGTTCATTTGGACGAACGTGGCTTTTTCATGGAAAGTTTTAATGAAAAAGAAGTTGAAAATGCTGTAGGGAGAAAAACAATGTTTTGTCAAGACAACCTTACCGTTTCTAAAAAAGGAGTTTTAAGGGGCTTACATTATCAATTACCCCCCTTTAGTCAAACAAAATTAGTTAGTGTGATTCAAGGAAGCGTATTGGATGTGGTTGTGGATA
>Ga0115572_10000705_pt1 | contig 28105 bp, 34 predicted proteins | sample COGITO_mtgs_1206_FD_88681 | JGI IMG/M metagenome (GOLD analysis project Ga0115572, IMG submission 88681) | Pelagic marine microbial communities from North Sea - COGITO_mtgs_120607 | ecosystem: Environmental > Aquatic > Marine > Epipelagic | place: Germany:Helgoland, sampling site Kabeltonne... | reverse complement strand
GATGAAATATTAGAAAAAAAAGCTAACCAAATGTAACTTCCCACAACAAAATTTCCGAGTATTAATTGCACGGTTAGCAATGCAGTATACATTTTTCAAATTGTTATTGTACATAAATACTGTTATTTCTTACTTTTTAACCGAGATAAACAAAAGAAGTAATCGCACTTCCGATTGAAAATGCAAAGAAAATAGCACTAACAATCGCATATTCCCTCGACCTGCAACTACAGCTGCAGCAGCGACCATGTAAAACGCTGCCTTTTACGCAGGGTATTCGTTGGAAAACCAAAAAAAATACATTCACACCATATAAAATGCTGGCTAAAGTTTCGAAAATTGCCTGTGTCGGATCGTTTGTTTCGAAAATGGCCACTGAAGGATCGTTTGGAGAGGGTTGGTTGCCATAAACCTGCGCTGAAGAGTTCAAAAGAAGAGCACCCCAAAATATAGCAATTACAATGTAATCCGTAGTGTCGCAGCGTATGTTTTCCTCTACAATTATAATGCGCTTTGATTGATCGTCGAAATCGTCTTCTGCCATTTCGAACTGTGCGATATCATAACCAGTTTTGGCGGAGAAGGCCTTGTCCGGATTAACAAACTGTTGAAACATATTTGAGCGAAACGGTAGACAGTTTATAGTATGTTATTTTATTTGAGCTATGCTCACAGCTAAATAATACATTGTAGAATAATAAAAAATTTTTATCTATAGCAAAATATCCCAAAACACGGTCCTGAAACGTTTCTATTCCTACACTGCTCTTCGAAGGCGGCTTCAAAATTTACATTGTTTTCTCGAAAAGTAAAGAGTGGGTAGTTGTACGGCGATTCTTGTCCAATTTGTTCCAATATTTTCAATTCTTTTGCGGAATAGAGAACTTTTCTCGTTCGGATTATCCCAAGTACCTCGTTTTGATTTCTTTTGACAAAAACGAATAGCGTTTCGTTATTTGTGTGTTTTAATGTATGAAATGCCGCAGTCAAAACAGGATATTCTGTATCCACATTATCAACCATGTATTTGCCGAATAGACCTACAATATCGTTTACGGTAGACGTATGACTTGGGTGTGGGACTATGTAGACAGTTTTGTCGTTTTTATGGATCATCTGTTTCGCAATGATCTGTACTCTTTCTTGTTGCATTTACTGAATGAATTTCGCTTTTATATACTTAATCAAAAAAAAACTAACGATGACCGAGAGGTTTACTGTTTGGATTTTGAGTATGTAGATAGTTCGCATGAAAATGTTCTTCAAGTGACAGAGCAAATTCTTCAAAACGTATCAATCTGACATTAATTTTGGTAGGGCTAAGGTCCACTTTTTTCGTGTTTTGTTTATCTTTCCGGTCTTTTTTTTTATTTCCTGTATTCATTTTTTATATTTGGAAGTTCACTATTATATACATGACAAGAAAATACAAAAGAATCCAAAATTTTCGTAACGTATCTTGGAAATCACTGAAAATATTGGGCAATTCACTACTCGCTCAAAATAAAAACACGTATAAAGGTCTATTTGCTTATACTATCAAATGGGCAATACAATAGTTTCGGACAACAAATACTACGTTTATAGGAGGCAGTTGTCTTCTGACGCGTTTATCAATGAACCAATTCTAACATTAAATACGTGCGAAGAGCTCGAGGCCCTTTCTATTTTCAAACACGAAACGTATTGTTTTGGATTAAACAATAGTAAATATATTGACACAAAAGCTATCTATTTATATCACGGGTCCAAACGGATTTGCAAAGCTATTATACAATCTGAAAACAAACAGTTGGAAATATGGTCGAGTGCAATACGTCAATATTTGCAATGTGAAGAGAAATCTGCAAAAGCAGGCAAACCTATCAAATATTGTAGATTATTTCATAATAAATATCAAGAAAACTACGTATGGTTAGATACTCAAACCATAGGGTTTGCATCAACAAAATGAAGTGAAAAAATTGTTGGCCCTCGAATAAAATGTGGGCCTTGGCCCGCGCGAAGCAAAAATAAATAAACGTTCACCAAAAAATGGTATAAAAACAGTTTTTAATTACGTAATAGAAAATATGACTGCATATAATAAAAAATGGTTTACATTAAGCCGACTTTGGATAATCGGCTTAATTTCCCTAATATTTTTTAATATTTTAGCAATTTATAATGTGAGTGCACAGACGTGTGGTAAACCATTTATTCCAATATTATTGTCCCGTTCACTGACTACAGATCCTTGGCGAGGTATAACCCTGGGCTATTCACTATTAGCAATAGCAGCGTCATATTCGTTTAATAGCAGCATCATAACGACCGCATTTTTTGGTTTTTTTTCTGCATTTGTTATTTCAATGTTTGACACTCCTGCATCACACGATGTTCTTATTGGGACCAGCTCTTTATTAGTGATGTATGAATGTCTTCCCGCTTCGCTCGAAATCAATTTGAGGTTAATACATTATATTTTGGTCATAGTATTTGGAAACATTTTTTTTATTTGGTTGATTTATTCTAAGCTTTATTACGATGATGAAAAATGCTCGTGGATGTTTGTGACGGAATACATCACATTTTGGTTAATGAATGCTCTTATTTTATGGATTATTCCCGAAGACATGTACGCTCAAGATGCAATTTGCGAAGAAGCAAAGCGAACTGATAAAAGGCAGATACAAAACAATCTCGCTTTTGATTCGGAAACTAATAATGAAAAACAACGTTTACTTGATTTTTAAATATGAAATCTACAAAACTTGCTAACGACGTCTTCTTTTATTATTTCTACGATAGTACAGAGGTGATGGGCTTCTTCGTGGTGACGGGCTTCTTCTTCGTCTTCTTCTCGAGGGCGGTGGAGAAGCGGGTACTCCTGGCCATTCTGGTACATCACTAAAATCTTCGTTTTTAGGCGAAAATTGAAGATTCATTTCACGATGGACGGTGTCTGTATTCTTCATCTTTTCGCGATGGCGCTTATTTTCTTGCAATTGTCGCCCTTTAGGTAATTTTCGAGGAGATATTTCACGAGCTGGTGTTTTTTTTTCGTTGCTTTGATTTTGCATGGTGTACGTTTGCCACCATTTAGGTTTTGTAGTGCGTTGTTTTTTATGTAGTCTTTGATAAGTACGTTTCCTTTGTCTTCTGTGCTTGGGACGAGCATAACATTTGTATAATACTTTTTTGGCAATTTCAAGATTAGATCTCTCACACAATGAAGCAATTTGGTCTTTATCTATAAATGGATTGCTTTTTTCGTTTAATAAATCACACACATCTTCGATAAAGAATTCGTAGTCATCAGTGTTTGGACACATTCCAACGTCCGTCGCTAAATCTTCAACAGACATGATATTGTGTGTTAATAACCTTTATATAGTTTATTCTGAGAATGTTTTCGGTTTTGTACTTGGCCCTCGGCCAAGGCCCAAAAAAAAAACTCAGAATTGTTACATAAATATTAGAAAAAAAATAATATATAATATGATTCTGTTTTGATCAAAATGTTTTGGAATGACAAAATGGATGAAAAACAATTAAAATTAATTCGTTCTTTTTACAGAATAGAATTGTATAAATTGCAAAAAGTATTAGTAAAAAAAAAAAAAAAAAGAGAAACTACTCGCAAAAAAAATTGCAAGAAAAAATGGAAAAATGAGCTTGGACAAAGCACTGGAAAAAGTCATTATAATTGTAGATTGTGTGGATCATACCGATGATTCTCAAGCTATTGTTTTTTTTTTTTCAGAATAATAATGAATAAATATATTTTTTTAGACAAAAATAACTATTTAAACTTATCATTATTATGAAAATGGGAAATTACTTAAACACTAAAGAACCAAAATACTACATATATAATCGTGACAAAAATGATTCGTGGGTTATGATACCTATGATTTCCAATGAAAAAGAAAATATTGAATGGCACTACGGTCGCTTTAAACACACATTTTTCGAATTGTCAACTGAAACGGTTTTTGATTTTTATAAAATTTATTTATACGAAAATAATACACGACTCACACGGTGTGAATTATCAAAAGATAAAATGACTGTTATTCATTCTTCAGGTGCCGCTTCAAAAGCTTGGGAAAACTGTAAACGATCTAAATTAGGAGTAACGTTTGATAAAAAATACAAAATAATTAAAAAGACAACATATGAAATTGAATACGAAAAAAGAAAATACAAAGATAAACTAATAGAATTCGAAGTACATGTGTGAATTATATTTAAAAGTCTATTTTGTCTACATCATCCTTATATTTTCCATATGTTTGATCATGAAAATTTCTATTTTTTACATAATTGCGTGCTATTTTCTCTTCGTATTCGTCAATTTTTTGATTATTTGCTTTTTGTGTTGCAACTTTCAAATATATGTTTTTATTATAATTTCGTATTCGTGATTGCATAATTCCACACGACAAGCAACAATAATAAACCCAGTATATGAGAATGGAAACAAACATAACGGATCCAATAATCAAACCCCAATATAAAAGATTTGAAAAAGATTCATTTTCTGCAGTTAATCGTTTAAATTCATCTGAACAATCATTTGTCCCATTACAAACGCCACACAGGTCCAAAAAAGTACCAAGTGGGCACCCAGAACCACCACAAACACCTTCATCGTCAATCACATTTTCGTCACAATCGCAAAATGGTGATGGTATTGCCCCGACGCACAGCTCGGTTTGATTGGGTGTACACGCAATACCATTATATTGACTGGGCGTATGAATTTGACATATTTTGGTTCTGTTTCCTTCTTCTTCGCATTCTACAATACTCCTGTCATTATTAAGACAATCAGACCAGTCATCTGGGCACGTTTCGTTACAGTCCCTATCACAATCATAGTTGACACAGTCAACGTAATACGGGTCGATGGGGTCGCCCGAACCTGGACATGCTTCACCGCCTTCGAGTGGTGGATATTGTATATCCCACCATATTGCTTGTTGGCCTGGCCTGGTGTAATTGCTATCACATAAATCAACGAGTGGGTCTGATACGCACTTATCTTCTAACAAAATCGTCACAACGCAATTTTGTCGAAGAAGAAAATTTGTATCGTTCAACGTTGCGTTAAAATCTTCAACGGTAACTGGTACTTGAAAATACAAATATACCAACTCGTTAAGATCGTTGTAAACCTTTTCAATATCGCCAGTGACCGTAATGTCGGGTTCCACACCACCAATGACGTCAAACCGCACCCAATCGTCATTGATTAAGACTATCTCTTTCATATCATATGTACCAGAATCATTTGTAAATGTCATATTGTTTAACGTATACGTAGTACATTGTTCACTGAAACACGACGCATCGTCTTGCACCAATGCAGATTGATCATATTTGCAATTTCCTTCGGTCATGCAGCCGAGACAGGTTGTACCATCTGCGGTCTTACCATCTGCTTCACACGTCGAACAAACCCTGTCAAAATATGTGGTGTTTTGCGGTGCGGCGTACTCGGTCACCGAACATTTGCTTAAAGGTGTGCAAACACGATTGCTTGTTGTGGTTTCATTGACCGAAATAAATTCAAAGCCTGAACATTCTCGGAGAGCTGAGCATTTTCTATCGGTAAAATCTGTCGCCAAAATTCGAATGTATTGTTGTGTAAAATCACACTCTGTCAAATTTGAACAAATTAGATCGGAATCAATGGTCGCATTGACCGAAATGAATTGCGTAGTATCGCACACTGTCAACGGTTCGCATATTCTGTTTTGTGTTTCTGAATAATTTTGGAACATAAATTCACTAATCGCACAATCGGCAAAATCAATACTAAGACAAATTCTATCGTGCGTCAAATTATTGGATTGTGCAATGTATTCGCCCGCCGAATAATTACACGGTGGTGATAATTCAGTGCAAACTCGATCTACGGTCTTTGTTGCAGGCGTCAATTCGAAATGAGTCGATGTATTACAAACGGTCACATTTGTACAAACACGATCAGAGTAAAGTGTATAGTTTTTTTCTTGAAATTGAGAATCGTAGTCACAAAGTGTAATCGGACTACAAATTTTGTTCGTGCCTGTACCATTAACAGTAGCATCGGTTTCGTTCGCCGAAATATATTCCACGTCATCGATGCAAACATTTAACAATTTACATCTTGTATCAAACACCAGATTAGGTATTTGATACATATATTCGTCTGCAGCACACACTGACCCCAGAAAACAATGTGTTGCATTAATCTTGAAATATCCTTCATCGCACACTTCTTGACAAACATTTGTATTGTTTACACACTGTGGTGGAAAAGCAGGAGTACCATTTTCACATGTACAACTAATGAAATCACAGCATTCTTCGGGTCTGCATTGGTGTCCGACGCATATTTTGCTGCCGTCCCAACTACCGATTGCAGAAGGATCGGCAAAATTATCAGTATTAACACAAAGACTGTTTTGATGATGTTCGTCACAACGGTCTGCACGTAAACAGCAAGTTTCTACATTTTGTGGATTGGTTTCAGAGCATCCGTCGCTACAAACATCATCAAATTTCCCAGTGTTAAACCGTTCGATTTCCCAAATTTGCAATCCTTCTGTGTCATATCGATAATTACCAGGTGGTCGTACGTAATTTGGCATTGATGGTAAAGCTTCACAATCAAAAAATTCTGGACATGGTATCCCACACCGTCCAGCATCCTCGTTCCATTCGAAACATCTTTCACAACACGAAACAATGTCTACATCTTCATCACATTCCTCAGTCACACATTTAGCATTTGGTGTATATCCCTCAAAATAAAAGGTTTCTTCTGGACCAATAATATGATTGTTTGTACACAAGCCAGTTGTGGGGCACTTGGCGTTGGAACATACCCCAGTATCACAATACATATTCGCTTCGCAACCGTCTGGCGTTCCAATGGCATTACCATCAATGTCCAATTTTGAACAGGCACAAGGACTTGGGTTTATAAAGTCACCGTTGATATTCACACATGGTGTACCAGGCGACGCAGAGCAAAGACTTATCGATCCGACGCAATATGGGACTGTATCATCGCAAAGACCACTTAGACCACAACCGCATATAAGACCACCATTATTATCTGGAAATGTATTAGGATATAAACCCAACTTGTTTTTGCAACTACCAATGGCCGTATCACTACATTTATCAGTATCAGTCAATTTGGCCCGACAATACTTTGATACACATGTGTGTGCAGTATTGCCTTCGTACTGATCATTATAACTGAGAGGGAATTCACAAAGACACCCTGTTTGCACATCCAATTCACCAACACCATTGAAACTGGAACAGTAATCGGGTGAAACACAGTGACCATATCTGCTATTACAGCTACTCGCGTCAGTGCATTGACTCGAGCAAGTCGGGCATTCCGTGCTGTCGTATCCGATTGTGAACGGTGCAACGTCGCCTTGCCAACACTGGCAGGTAGATGTCGCCTCCGTGTCTGGAACCATGTTTCCGCTTACTAATTTCAGCGGCTTGCAATCCGGTTGGTGTGGAAATGGAATTGAAGTATGGTCTCCTTTAGAACAAAAAGCATTTGTTCTGTCAACGAGCGATGTGCGAGTTGTACAATATTCACCGACTTCACACAGTTCGCTGGTATCAAGACTACATTGACAATTGTATGGTGCGTTTTGTGTCGCAGCCGCATTGATGTCACAATTTTTACGACAACAGGTAAAAGTATCACAAGGAGTATCCACTGTTCCACATTCACGTGTTCCTAATAGTTCCGTGGTTGGACAGGCGATTCCCTCGTCGCCACAGGTTTTGCGTTGAGTGCATTGCTCCGAACGACCAGGGCCACCAATGAAACCAGGCAAACAATCAACGCAAACCGCACTTGATTGAGTATCGCTTGGTTGATATTTACCAGCCAAACAGTCGGTGCAAGAAGTACCGGGGTTGCTCCAATCTACCATTTCTTTGCCAGCTTCACAAAATAAACACGGATATTCGCCACTTACTAAAATTGTTGAGCGGTACTGACCAGCATCACATCCAATACATTGCAAATCAGTGTCAAAGATACAGGGGGCGTCGACGGCCTCGCCTGCAGGACATACAGTTGAACAGGCTTTACAAGAAGACAGACCGACCACGTCACTGAAACCGTAGCCATTTCCGAGCGACGCATCGTCGACATCACATAAATTGCAATTTGGTGCGTTTTCTTGGTCCTGGTAAAATCCAATCTCACAATCATCGCAAGTACCGTCACCGTTCGAAAATTGACCTGGCGCGCACGCAAAACATTTATTTTCAGTGTCAAGAAATGTTTTGCCTGCTTCACAACTTTTGCAGCTGTATACATCGGCTTCAGTTAATTCTTGATATGTTTCGCCTACGCAATCTTGGCAGCCTACAAACCCTCCAGGCGGGTAAGTAATTATAATATTATTAATATCAACAGGTGCTCCTTCGTCGTTTAATACGATTCCAAGATCAGGGTTGTACGTAATACTGTTACTTCCAAATGGATTCGAAACAATTTGGCCTTTTCCACATGTTTTGCACGCTGTGTCTCCCGAATTAAGCACTTCTTGGTATTGTCCACTTGGACAAACAGTACACGCAGTTTCGTCATCGATAAATTTTTTACCAAAAAAACACGTTTTGCACGGCAGGTTGATATCATCTGAATATCGACCTGTTGGACAGTCTTCACAAACCAAAGGGTTAGAGACTGAGGGCTGCTTTCCATTACCACAGCTTTCAATGCATTCGCTTCGATGCGAGATCTCATTTTGATAATACCCATTGGGACAAGTGGTGCAGACAGAGTCCATTGTTTGATCACTACAATCGTAACCTTTGTTTGCACCGCACGGAGTGCATTGTGCACATGTCGTGATATTGTGGTCTGCTGTGTCTTGAAAATGATCAATTGGACATGGGTCGCATTCCAACACGCCTGTCAAAATGTTACAGCCATACGATGTCCCCTTCGTACAATTTCCAATATTTACACAACTTTTACAAGGTAATTGATGCGATGTTGCGTCTTGAAATTCTAATTCGAGGCAGCCCGTACACTCGATACCCGTTTTTGGACAGTCCCAGTTTTCGCCCGCGTCACATGTTTCAGAAGCTGTAGTGCATGATTTGCACGACTCATATTCGTGATTGTTCTGACTTCTGTATTTTCCAGAGGCACAATTTTTGCATGTGTCGGGTGTCCAAACAGAGTTATCCTCTAAATATTCACCAGCGTCGCATTTCAATGCAAAAACACTATGTAATATTAAAAATAGAACTAAAATAACTTTGTTCATATTTGTTTGATAATATTTATATTAGTTATATAGTGTTATTCCGATAACTCAATATAAAAATATTTTTTTTATTCTACAATGTATTCACCTCGCCACTTTTTATGTGTATTGTTTTTAATGATTCTGTGCACTGTCGTATGAGATTTATATCCCATCGCATTGGCTGCAGCTACAAGTGATGGGTATTCTTTTTGGGCATCTTTATTGCCCTTTTCCCAAATACGGCAAGGACGGCTGTGTGATCTTTGCTTATTCTCTTCAGGTGTCAGGAATTGCAAATTATTAGCACGGTGATTGGTTGACTTAAAATCAATGTGATCCACTTGCAGTGTAGCAAATGTCCAAACTATGCCTGTCTTAGCTTTCTGTTCGGCAATGTACTCATTCATTTGGTCTCTGTGGAATATTAATGCAACAATACGATGAAATAAAAGATTCTTCTTCATCAAACCCATCCGAGGGCGTACCTTCTCTTGGTAATTGGTAATCTTTGCGTTTTGAGTGGATTTCGTCACAGTTTTGAATCTTGCCAAATTGCTGACGTAGTATTCTTTTGTTTCAGATATCGGTACTTTCAAAGTGAGATGATCGGCTTTCTTCAATTTTTTCCAAATTTCACCTTCAAGATCGGGCAAGTCGAACCAGGAAAATTGAGCCAAACAATCCTGACCATTGTAGTTGATCTTGACCAAACTATTTCTGGTAGGCGTATCTTTATATTTAATAGAATTTGTAATGTCATCTGATGTAAGCTTGTAATCGATCATGACTTGTTTGCGATGTTCGTAATTTATGATTACTGGATTGTCTTCGGAAACAAAAACGGTCATGGTGCAGGGTTTTGATTGACTCATGGCCTGTTTGGCTCTGGTTTCGGTCGACTGAGTCGTTTTGGCGTTGTGTTCTGCTTTTGTCATAATCATACCATTTGAAACATCATTGTTGGTTTTGTTTTCATCAATATGGTCTACTGAAAAGGCACTGCCAAAAGCTCGGAGGTGCTTACCTGCAGTGCCGCGCTTGGCGGCAGGTGTGACCTGACCCCACGCCAGACAGCCAAATTTCAAGGCTTGTATACATAATATTTGGCCATTATCATCCGTAATGTTAACTATTAACCGACCATTGTGGTCATCTCTTGCTGTTGTAGTCCAATGCTGTTTGAAATCTTCACGCATCCGAATAAACAGGCAGGTTAAACTGGCAAAGGTTCGATCGAATCCATGTCCAACTTGTTTGTAGATTATGCCGTGTTTTTTAATTGCATTGGCTTCTTTTGGTGCACATAATTTTGGATGGCAAAGGTCACAACCCTGGCAAAGTCCACCACACGATGCTGCAGTAAAGAATAAAAAAAACAAATTTTCTATTCCAACGCATTGTTTTTTTATTTCCTCGGTGTCTTCGACATTTGCCCCCATCTCTACGGCATTTCGTTTGTTTGACATTTTTACTTTGGTTAATTTTGTAGTCATATATACTAAAAAGCTAAACTTTCCTTACGGTTTTTGGAATTATGTACAATAACTATTAAAAAAAAGAATATTCCTAACATATTCCGAGGGCATGTAGTATTCACTAAAGCGAAACCGCCAAAACACATGCAACCCGCAGAGTCTTCGGGTTATTACCGCCACATACCCCTGGAAATTGAGAATATGTTAGGAATGTGTGCCAGTAATCGACTTTTGATGTTGCTCAAAATAGTTTAAGAGTTTTGTTGAGGATGACCTACAAACTCAATAAATATTTTTTTTTTTGGCGGAGCCGAGGGCCAAACAAGGCCCAGCTTCGCGCGGGCCAAGGCCCAGCTTCGCGCGGGCCAAGGCCCGGTTATGTACAAAGTTATTTTATATACAAATATATACAATGTTCCCCTCCGGTATATACACGCCTCCGGCTATTCATTTACAAATAGCACCACCTATTGTTGCGACCACACAAAAGATCGGAAACACGAATATAATAATGACCAACAGTTTATAAAGCAATACCAATACGCAAGAGACACTATTATAAAGAAATGATTGGTCGCGTTTCTTGCTTACCAAAGTTTTATTCTCTTTTTTGTTGACATACATAGTATCGTATATATTCACTGCAGCTTCCGGCATATTTGAAAAATAAAATTCTTCAAATTCATTATCAGCTCGCATTAAAAATTCCATAGCAAGTGAGTTCATAATCATATTTTGGATATCATTTTCACCAAAAATTAACCACAGGTTTGCCGTATACACTAATATATTAAAAAGAAATTCTTGAAATGTATCCATTATAGCCGAAATATTATCCATTCGATTCATTTTATGATTTTGAACAGTTAATAAATCCCACAGAAAAAAACTACGAATAAAATATATCAATCCAATTCCTAACATCATCATTTTATTTTCAAATGTTCCCTGATTTGGACAGAAATTACCATCAAACTCTTTGACTTCATGTGAAACCAGTGCAATATATAATATCCATTGGGTTACAAATAAAACAATAGGTAAAGCCAATGACAAAGAAAAGACATCGGAGCAGAAAAAACGACTTGAGCGAAACGGGGTACTCATAGTATGCCAAAGAAAAAGACTAAACATTCCAAATTTTGGATCAGACAGCACTATCTCTCTTTTCTCAGAATCACTTGGTTCTTCTGCCGGTTCTACTTTCTGTATTTGCTCAGTGAATATTCTATGAGAGTACTTGCCGAGCAATAAATGATCGCTTAATTTGTCACACAAGTCTGAACAAACATGCGAAAAAGGACAACAAACTCGTTTCAAAGAAATGTTCTTTGGTTTTGACCGTCTTTTTTTTGGTTTGTCGAGCGAAGCGGAGACTGTCTCTATCATTGGTGGTGGCGAATTAGTACCACGAATAGTGTATCTGGAATTGCGTGGACTACTTACAGATCTTGGACTAATTGAACTTTCTTGAGTGACTCGGTCTCCAATTTGTAGTAAAGAGGGTGTAGTCGCGCGCATACTATATTTGTCAGATCAAGTTATATAGTCAATATGGATTGTTAAACATACATAAACAAATAGGTATATAAATATTATGACATTTTATAAAAATGTTTGAATTTATTATTGGCGGATTTTTTGGAGTATACATGGCACAATCATGCGTTTTACCAAATTTACCGGAAATAGTTACTAATTGGGTTTTAACAAAAAAACATCCAATTAAAATACCACCAAATGAAGAAAATAAAGAAATAAAAGTGGGCCCTCATCTACGCCAAAAAGAACCATCTTTCACAGGAGAAATGCCCAAAATACCAACTGAAATAGAAATGACACGTTTAGAGACAAACATTGATGGGTCACAGGCACAGGAATAAAAACTATGGGCGAAAACAAAAAAAAAATGAACAGCTTTCGATAGTATATAAGCTTGGCTTTTTTTCACTATACACATTTTCTTCTAATATGACCACTATGTATAAATGTTATACTTCTTCCCCTCCCAACACTTTTTTCAAGAGTGAACCTAAAAAAAAAACTAAAAATGAATCAGAAAAAAAAGAAACCAATTTGGACGATTCGACAACCAATTTGGACGATTCGACAACCATTTTGGAGGACGATTCGATTGGAGCCGATTTGCTTGAATGGATAGAAAATATGCCAGTCAATTTCTCAGATTTCTCCGGCGTCTCCGACTCTCTGGATGAAGATTCATCACCCAACGCCGAAGTTGAAAATGGGAATGTAATTACAACTGTTGCAGTTGAAATTGTTACAAAAGTTGCGGAGATTGAGAAATTAATAGCAGATTTGAAAGCTCAACAATTACAGCTAAAAGAATTGGGGAAAAGAAAGAGAAATGCCCAACAAGATAAAAAAGATCCCCAATACATAAAAGAGAAAAAAAAACGTGAGAACGATTTGGCATCGATACTGTCAGACATTAAATATAAACAAGTGGCTTTGGACAATATAAAGAATCCTCTTCCAACAAATATCGACGAAGCTAACCAGAGAGTCTCGCAAGAAACGCAGGCAGAGAATGTGCGAAGAGTTAATCTTTCAATGTCAATTCTGCCAGAAAAAAAGATACGATTTTTTAAAGGTATCGCAAAAAAATTAAACAAACGCGGTGTATCATACAGTGCAACCATAACGAACAATGGGCACAATACTATGCTGGGGTCTTGGAACAACTACACAGATGCTGTCTTAACAATTGATCATACTAAAAAACTCCAAAAAAATAATGGGGTCCTTTTCTATCAAACAATTGATCAAGACGACTATTATAGCGCACAAATGGCAAAACGACTTCCTAAAAAAGGCGGAAAACTGACTATGCCGACGTTTTTGCCATCAGACAACGCCAAGAAACAGGTTCAAATACAAAAGGACGACAGAAAACATGAACAAAGAACGGTTTAACCTCCAAATCAGCTTATTCATCCACATTAATTTCGCATTCACATTTTTTTTTTGTAGTATTTAAAGGGATAGAAAGTACATCAAATAAAATGTTTATATTCTTTTTAATCGGTATGTTTTGTGGTATATATATGAAAGAAACAATGAATATTCCTGAAATGAAGCCAATATTAAAAAAAATGTTCGATGGAAACAGAACAGCTGATGTGCCGGAAGAAGATGATAAAAAAGATTAGCCGTTTAATCAAAATGTCTCATGAGTTTGACGTCTTAACTCCGGTGGTTTTGTTGTTGGAAGTATATCACCTGTTTTAACTCTACCATTAATTAGTGTCTGACACTGTTGAACCATCGTATATAAAGTTACATTTCTATCGAGTAATTTATTTTTTTCTTCCTGTAAATTATGTATTTCTTCCCGTAAAGTTTTTTCTTTAGCTCGTAAAGCGTCGATCTCTTCTATCTGAAGAAGAATGGTCTCTTCCCTTCTATTAAGAATTTCGATAATTTCTTTTCTATTTGATTGTCTAAAAACAGACATTTTATTAACACTTTGAAGACTAAATACGTTCAATTTGTTATAATAGTGTGTTAAGAAAAAGCTATATATTCGTATTCTGGTGTTTTTTTCAGGATTTTCGTTACAAATATAGGTTTTTGCAACCCAGTGAAATCATCTGGGCCTTGGTAAAATAATCACTATATAGCGATTCAGAATCATGTATCATGCACAGCTTGAAGTATCTCAAGTATCTAATAATTAATCCACTTTTTGTGGTGCAGAAAAATGAAGACGGATTTGAAAACCTTCGAAAAAAAGCACAGTTTCTAAAATCTATTCGAGATTTGTATCGCAAATAGATCAAATGGTATGTCTCCTTTGTTCACGATGTTTCAATAGTGATATACGGGATTCTTTCCTCTTCCACAACATATTAAAAAATTTTGTAAGACAATTAATAGACTCAAATTTATGATAACCACTATTAGATCTGCGACAGCTTTGACGTCTTGAATGTGCGTCAGAAATATAATAAGTTAGAGGTACATTACAATATTTACAATGCATATTTAATATATAAAATCGGTTAGTTTATACTTATTTACCAGTGCTTCCAAAACCTCCCATTCCACGAATAGTATTCTCGAATACTTTCACTTCCAAACACTCTGTTATTGAACTAATTTTCACAAGAATCAACTGTGCCACACGATCGCCATGTTTGACGATAAAATCTTCGTTACTGTGATTGAATAATACAATACCTATATTGCCACGATAATCCGAATCAATTACACCGGCTCCAACATCGATATGATTTTTCCATGCTAAACTTGAGCGTGGAGCTATTCGACCATAGTATGTATGGGGTATGGACATCGACAAATCAGTCTGAATCATGGCTTTTCCATGTGCTGGTACCTTTACATCATATGCCGATGATAAATCAAAACCCGCGGACAAAGCCGTAGCACGTCTTGGAATTATCGCAAATTCTGACAATTTTTTCACTTTGAGCATATTTTCAAATTGATTAGACTTATAAATATAGATAGCAGTAATAAATGTCCAAATCCAATTTTTTTTTATGCGACCATTTTTGCTTTTATTTTTCCTTGTGATTTGGATCTTTCAATGAGTTGTAAATCCGAAAATTTTAAATCAAACAAATCAATGTTCTCATTCATTAATATTAAAACAGGTAATTTTGAAGGTTCACGGGCCAGTTGTATTTTTACAGATTTTATATGATTTTCGTAGATATGACAATCACCGATATTAATGATAACTCGACCAGGCTTTCGTCCTACTTGCTGGCAAATAAGTGTTAAAAGTAACGAAGTCGATGCTATGTTGAATGGGAGACCTAAGAACATATCTGCCGATCTTTGAGTTAGCATAACAGAAACACGGTCATCAGGCTCTACGTAAAATTGGTACATAACATGGCACGGCGGCAAAACCATTTCTTCCATTTGTGATGGGTTCCAAGCGTTGATAATAATTCTGCGGGATGTTGGGTCATTTTTCAGTAAATCGATGACACGTATCACTTGATCTACGCCACAGCCAGTGTAATCTGTTTGGCAATCTATATATTCCGTCCCAAAGTGACGCCATTGAAAACCGTACACAGCGCCACAATCGTAATTATTTTTCTCGCTATTGCCGTCCCAAATGTGTACGTTTTTCGCAATTAACTCTTTTGCGTCTGTGCTCCCACGGAGAAACCATGCAAGTTCCTCTACTACGCCTCTAAAAAATACTTTTTTTGTGGTCAAGCAAGGAAAACCATCTTTTAAATCAAAACTTATACATTTACCAAACAAACTTTTTGTTTTGGAATTCCTTGTTTTTCTTGTATGACCATTTTCTAAAACATCGCGCAAAATTTGAAGATATTGTTTTTCCATAATTTATATTATTCAAACATGTATTATATACATCAAAAAAAAAATAAGGATATTAAAGGTATTGCGCTACATTTTTACCAATTTCAGAGTCATCATCCGTGACGGTCCGTGACGAAGTTTTTTGTCATTTATCACCACTTGCCCCCGAATTATGTGAATGTCGTGGGTTTTGTTGTAGGTAAACCGATTGTTTCAATTGCAGTGTAGTTTTATTTAGACTTTTTATTGTCTTTCTTTGTCTATATATCATACTTTTCTTTTGACCTTGTCCGACAGTTCTGTTTTCTTTGGATTGTTATTTCGGAGTTGATTTATTGTGTTTTTTAGTCTATCTATCACAGAGTTCTTTTCTTTGACAATGGCTGTCAGATCTGTTCTCGTTTGCCGATCGAATTGACTTACGGCGTTTAGCTCAACAATATTCTGGGCCATTTGTTCTATTTCTTGCTTCTTTTTTTTGTCAATGGCTTCCTGTTCTTTCATCGTTTGCTGATCGAATTGAATTTCGGCGTCTTTGGCTTGGATCGTTTGCAACAACTCTGAGATTTTGTCGTCTTTGGCTTTCATTTGTAGTCTGCATACAACTAACTGGAATTTGCATACAACTAACTCATTTTTTTTTATGTGATATGATTTGCTTCGGACAAGTCCAAAATTAACCTCTGTCGGTGCCAAATGTGTTGTATACATTTGGTTGTTTTTCATTCCCTATTCCATAAGTTATATACGGTTTTTTTTCTGAAAGTGTACTCCTACAATTGTTCCGAAAGCCACAAAAAACCGGTTGTTAATTGGTCGTCACTTGTTTTAACTATTTCCAGCTTAATCTAAAATATGAAAAACCTATATTTTCTTCACATTTTTCGGAAAAAACACCGGAATATTCCGGTGTTTTTTTCAGGATTTTCGTTACAAATATAGGTTTTTGCAATATTTGAAATATACATAAAAAGTTTTAGAATTTTTGACAAAATATTTTTTAGCTTTTAATCTGAGTCTGAGTCTACGACAATAGAAGCCCTTCTTTGCCTTCTTTGCTTAGCCTCATATAAGCGCTGCTTTGTATTTGCTGATACTTTTGATTGAGTTTTCATTTTCAGTTCAGCTTTACCAATTATTAGTCGCCATTTTTTAACGAAATTGTCGATAAGGTCAATGATATTTTTGTAGTTATAATTACCTCTTGTTATGCCTGTTTTTTTCGTTTCTCCATCACTTTTCGTTTCTCCATCACTTTCTTTTTCATACCCTGTCTCACCGTTTTCGCCAAATAATTTACTTACATTTACTAATAATTTGTCCAGTTTTTCCTTGTTCAAAACGATTGCTTGAATTTTTTGTTTGATTTGTTCTATTATTGTTCCTAAGTTTGATGATTGGATTTTTTGGTTGCTCCTCTCCATGTTTGCTACCAATATTTTTAATTTATTAAGTGGTTTGATTATTACTTCATCTATATCCATATTTGCAACATCCTCTGAATAATCGATTTCCAATTTGGACATGAGAGAACCTTTATTATTAGATTCATATTTTATTATATCAGATGCTACTTCGATAAGCATTATAGTGTTTTGAACAGAATCAGAATTGATACCGTTCTGGTCACCACCAATATATCGGATGATATCACTTATGGAAAATTTATAGTCGGTCTTTTTGACAGCATCTCTGTTTGTTATAACAAGCCACAAATCAACGAAAAAAGATTTGCGAATACGTTTGTGTAATACATTCTTACCTTCATATTTTTTAAGGATTTGATTTTTATCTTCGGTCAATATTTGGTAGCGGCCGTCCTCCAAAATTTTTTCCAATATTTTTTGATTTGTTAATTTTTGTGTTTGTAATTCTGATGTTATCTCATTTAGAGAGTTTATAAATATAGTTTTGGCGTCCTCTCCATTTTTGGTTGCAGATAAAGCTTTTGATATTATCATCAATAGTAGACGGAGAGTACCATTATTTCGAATTTGATTGGCAGCATTGATTACTTGTTGAATCTTGTTTGTCAACGTATTTATATCATCATTAATTGTTAGTATATCTCTTAACAATTGAATTCTTCTACTGTAAGATCCATATTTCAATAATTCAAGTGCAACTTTCACATTATCAGTATTTCTCTTATCATCTTCATTTCCCGTTAAACCCATTGATTTAAAATTTTCCATTTGCGCATTGTTGAATTCACTTATCAATACTTGTAACTTTTGAAAAGTTGCAAACAGTAATTTTTGTTTTTCACCGTCATCCGGAATGTTGACCTGAAATTCTTCTAAATATTTTTTCATCAAATTTTTCCAATCTTTGTTTTTGATAAATTTTTGTATATTTGTTCCAAGTTGTTCCAACTTGAAAAATTGTTGCACATTTTTGGGGGCGGACACATTTCCTCTGGGTATTTTTGTTTTTTCCTGTTTGGCTTTATCTACCCTGTCAGGTAAATTATTGCAACATTCTATTTGTTCTGCCTTTTTTACTTCATCCTTGTTGTCGTACAAAGTTCCTTTATGATCAAAGGGCTTGAAGTTTGTTGTGTATACTTTAAAATTTGGTTTTTTTCCTCCTCTTCCTCCTCCTCTTCCTCCTCCTCTTCCTCCTCCTCTTCCTCCTCCTCTTCCTCCTCTTCCTCCACCTCTTCCTCCTCTTGGTCTTGGTGGACCTCTGCCTCCTCTCCCTCTTGCGGCGGTTCCTCCTCTGCCTCTTGGTGGACCTCTGCCTCTTGGTGGACCTCTGCCTCTTGGCGGACCTCTGCCTCTTGGTGGACCTCTGCCTCTTGGCGGACCTCTGCCTGGTGGTCCTCTGCCTCTTGCGACGGTTTCGGGCGTTTTTCCACGTGGTTCTTTGGTTGATTTTGTTGATGGTGGGGGTCTTGGAGGTCCTTTTCTGCATGTTACTGAAGATTTTCCGTTAGTATCAAAATTAACATGACAAGTCCAATCTGTTTCTGCAGCAGCAAATTGTTTAAATCGACTCATTTATAACAAAGCAAATGGTCTATTTTATACATCATAATATTAAAAAAAAATCGAGACACTTCATGACTATTAATTTTAGAATTTTTTTATTAAACTATTTTCAGCTAAATCTAAAATATAAAAAACCTATATTTGTAACGAAAATCCCGAAAAAAACACCGGAATATTCCGGTGTTTTTTCCAAAATATGTGAAGAAAATATAGGTTTTTCATATTTTAGATTTAGCTGAAAATAGTTTAATTATTTTTGCTCAAAAGAGTATTTAATTGAATATTTTTTATACTTGTAATGCAATTGTCAATTAACGATTTTTTCATGATAGCGGCAATTGGTATTGTGATTATATGGTTTTATTCACTTATGAAAAAACATTGCCGCCAATCTACAAGTGACACAAGTGACACAAGTGACACAAATGACACAAGTGACATAAGTGATACAACACCAATGGCTACTGGTCATTTGGTTTTATCAGTTCCTGAAAATGTAGATGTTATTGGGATTCAAGAGTCAGAAGAAATATTGAATTAATTCATATATGTAAGGAAAATATCGATTTCTTTTGTTATTGTAACTACACACCACAAAAGTGATCTCAAATGTGTGAGGTTATTCATGTCACTCAAAATAATCAATCGATTTGGATTTGTGAATCCGAAGAAGAGTGCCCAAGAAAAAGATCTGTTGTTTCGCCCAGTTTTTTGGCAAACTTTAGCAATTTAACATCGACAAACTTTAGCCATTTAACATCGACAAACTTTAGCAATTTAACATCGACAAACAATAGTTCGGCAGATGTTAAGCGCGCTTCGCGTAAACATAACAACGGCACAAATATTTCTAATATAGCTAACAATACTATGAATAACAAAACAGAAGGTGGAGTGTTTTCACCTTCACCGTCCTCTACGCTTGCCGTTACACTTGACCCTCCTATTAAACGTGTGACCATCTATCTACGTCCACTTCGCTCGAATAATAGCAACACAAGTAATACTACTACAACAAACAAATGTATTTGTGATACAAGTCAATTATTATGGTTACATTCTTTATGGGTACTACCACTTTGCTTTTGTATATTATTGGTTATTTATCAATTTAGTAAAAAGAAACGACACAAAATTTCAAATATTTTTATCCCACAGAAATCTAAAACAATTACCAGAAGTTTGTCGTGGCCACAACTTTCGCCAAACGAACCAGTTTTGATTGTTCCTGCGTCGGAACCCGGAGATGTTTCGAGTCGTGGTGTTTTTTTAACAGGTATACTTTGAAAAAAAATAAACTGGAATTGGATTCCGTTAAACGATTACTATGCCACTTTTGTTATAATACATTATGTTTGACCGATTCCCCCTGTAAATCTACTGCATAATTGCCAAACCCGGGCAATTGTGAATTATGAATAGTATAAAGTAGTTTATAAATACAATGCAAATCTTTCAATGTATTTATTTCTTCATTAGCCATCCAGTTTTGAACAGTTTTGCCGCCTCTCAGCTTGCTTAGAATCAAAAAATATATATGGTAAATATTTTGTCCAGAAAGTGTTATTATCTGATAATTCTGTGCATTTTCTATTGCAAGATTTAACTGCCGTGATAGTTGTCGATATTCGCAGTTGCTCAGTTGTATGTCTTGTTTCTGCCGAATAAAGCCAAGCATTTTCCAGAATTGGTCTTGGTTCTGGTAGAAATTGGGTAATTTCAATGCATTTTTAACATTATCTGACATTTTTGTAGTGTTCCAGCTAAGCGAACAGAAAAAAAACCAGTATATTCGTAACATATATAAGATTTCGTAACAGATATTTGAAGAAGCACACAAATCTCATATTCGTAACACATATTCTGGAAAAAAGTATTTATATTAACTTTTATAACGTAGTAGAATGTCTTCGATTTTTTCGTATTCTTTAACAACAAGAGAACACAAACCAAAACAATCTATTGTGAAAAAACGAAAAAGAAAACCTATTGTTCTTCAGCATAGTCAATTGAAATCTTATAAATATAAATGCTATGAATGTCGCTCTGATGTATATTTTTTACCGGGACACGATTTGTGCTGTATTCAATGTTCTTCCAGGATTGTAGAAAAAACAGGTAATTGTCAAATAAAGCGCACTGTTTGTGCTCGTTAAAAAACCAATAAATGTAAGGAATATTTTTGTTTTTTTCGTCGTAGTCTCAAAAAAAAACAAAAAATAAACACGATGAACCAAAAAACTGTCCAGATTAAAAAACTTTTGGAAAATGGCTTGGAAATTTTGCGAAATGTCGATAATCCTACATTGAAAATACACCGAACATTGGAGTACTGTGATAATGGATATGTCATCCTTAAACAAGCGGGTGAAATGGTTTATGAGCTGCATCCGAGCTTAAACGGTATGATCGAGTTTGTACATCGATATGTTGACGAAATTGACCACGGTAGGATCAACCACGCCTTTTCTGGAATAGGAGAATGGCAGTGTTAAGATTGTGGACAATAAAATAAATAACAGTATAAATGTAATTGTTTTGTATTTTAATGGGTTCTTTTTTGTTCAAAACACCCAAAACCCCTCTTCTCTCAGAACATCTATTAAAAAACAACGACGAAAACCATGTTTTTTTACGTGGAGACATACTTTTAATTCAATCTGACGATTTACTCGAACTACTGGAAGGTCATACTATTTCGGAGGTCGCGATAGTTTGCAATAAATTAGTTTTTGTGAACGGCAATTTTGAAAATTTAGATGAATTCATTGATAGACACAATAGAATTTGGATAAGACGTATACGCAAACCAGCACATTTTAATTTATTTTCCGTATGTAAATCGGTTCAGGAATTTTTAATTGCGGAACAAATTAATATTTGTGAAAGATCAGCAATTTCCGCTTCCATGGTTATGATTGAAATGGGGTTAATAGATCAATTGTTAATTTCACCTTACCTTTTTGAATCATACGCACTAAAACATCACAATAAATCGGTATTATTGTAAATAATCACCTAATTTGTTAACTCTTTTTTGGCCCGCGGGCGATTTTTTTTTCATCAATTTTCCATTATATTCCTGATCGGGTCAAAGTGGCGCGGTGGATACATTGTAAAATAAATTGTTATATTTTTATGTTCAAACCATATTTCTACACTCATTATTGCTTTGGTCTACCTACTTTGTTACTGCATCAGCTACAACAGCAGTCGCTAAACAGCAACACAAGAGGCTGCCTAAATCACAAGTGGTAGATGCCCGTCCCCGTCGTGGCCGCCAGCCTGGTCTCCGCCAACCCCACCTTCTACTTTGCCTTCTATTTTTTTTTGCAATTCGTAAATTTTCTCGTGCTTGTCTCACATTCCTGTCCCCGGGTCCTTCAGTAGCTAAAAACTCAATTTCTTCTTTCGATTCACCAACTTTATCAAAATACGGTTCAAAATTTAGGGGTTTCATTTTTCAAATAATATGTCCAACTTTATACTTCAGAAATGCAATAAACTTCGTTTATATTTTAGTATATAGAGAGAACTTTTGACGTATTAACGATGACAATTGAACAATCGGTCAAAAACATAATTGCAGGCCTGTATGACTCTGATTTCGCAGCTGAAAACGTAGACCTGACCATTGAAGACATTGGAAAATTGAACTACAGTCTTGGGAGAAAATTGCGATTGAAATTTGTTGACAATTTCGAAAACGACGATATCGAAGAATGGCGGTTAATTGCAAGTGAAAATGGCGCTCAATTGTCATTTTCAATGAATACTTCGAACGGAAACATCGATTTGAACATTGAGTTTGAGTATATAAAGAAGACAAAGTCAATCAATCCAACATGGCTGGTCAAATTTTCAGTAGCGTTTGCGGCAATGGCCTTCTCGTACCAGCAACTGAACCAACTGAATCCACAGAGATATCAAATACCGTGGTAAAAGGAGGTATCGCACTGGACATTGCTGAAACAGCATTTGTTGAAAAGACTATACAATATATCTCTTCAATCGAAGGTTGTATTGCTAAGGACCTTCGGTTGAGAACCAATATTAAATATCCAAGTCGGTATATTATTCTTATTTCTGGGTTACCATCAATAACATTGCATGATTTTATTCAAATCTCAACTACAAATAACAACATCAGAGAAATGACCGTCAATTTGGCGGAAGGAACCGTAACAATCGATGTTTGGCGTCAGAACAAGAACAAAAACAGTAAGAAAAAGAAGAGAAAAAGATCATCAGAAACAGTGAACACAGAGTTTGATTTGTCAAATGTGGATAAACGAGATAGAAAATGTTTGGAAACACTTGTCAAATCTTTTGCAAAACTAAAAAACGTTGAGACACAGTTCGTGACACGTGTGGACACCTCTGACCCCGAAATGTACAGCATCTCTATGCATATAATGGACAGTCTTAGCATCAGAGATATTGTCGATATTCAACACAAAAGCAGAACGTACTGTAGGGAAATTATATTTTATTTCCCTCAAAAACGAATTGAAGCGAAATGTCTCCACTTATCTGCACCCATTCGGCGGCGAATGTTGACAATTAAAAATAGATAACTATATTACACAGATGACTATATAACAAAAAAAAAATATTAAATTACAGATGGAACCAGCCGTAATTATAAAAAAAATGTTTTTTATTCATAAGAAAAGCGTTGCACTATACAAAACAAAGAAATATATAGAATCGGGTGTCAATTGTGAATTCGTCACATTTACATTGGATAGCATTCAGCTTTCTCATGTCAAAGACCTTAGTACACGGGATACATGCCGACAAATCAGAAGAAAATTACTTGAAGAATCGGGAAAATTATACGAAAAATGTCTGAATAAATTAGCTGTTCATTGACCAGCCCGAGACGAACCAAACTAAGCCGGGGGCCGAGGGGGGTTGATGATATTTTCGAGATTTATGCTTTTGCTGTAATATATGGAAGCAATCGGTTGTTTCTCTAAGGAAAATGGCACGCTTTCATCACATGCAATCTCCAGATAAGGTTTTAACCGCACCGAAGAAACCGTAGCTGGTCCATTCGATGTATGTTTTTTCTGATATTCTCCAATATCAGATTTTAAAAATATGGTCACCTCGCACACTTTGGAAATATCACAGTTCCATATACCATCTGTTTGCAATTGCCAATTAACACTTTGATCGCCCCACCGTACTGATATTGTAATACCGCTTTTCAGTTGCAGCCTTGATGATTCCGTTGAGGTACTGTCGAGAGACCATTTAAAAGACTTGTAAGTCGGACCATACCGAATCATATCGAACCATTCCCGTATCCATTCTGAAACGGACTGAGCATCAGTGTCAATATTTGCTTCAATGTTTGCATCGGACACAGGTTGAATTCTCATAAAATGATCATTGTCCGATTTTATAGAAAACACGGCTGGTAACCCCGTACAATTTACTATATTTAAACGCGTATAACAACTCAACAAGCTCATCCATGTAGGCGAAAGACTGTCTTAAATACAATGAAACTCATGCGCTCGACTGGATCAAGGCCCTAAATTTTTAAAAAAAAATATATTTAATTAATAGATACTTTTATTTTACATATCTCTAAGATTTTGAAAATTAATCATATCATCACAAGTTATCGTTTCTCGTTTTGCAATAGAAGCTATCAATGCCGCTCCACTGAAAATAGTAGTAATTTCTTGCTCTGTAGCTGTTTGTAAAGCGTTGATAGCACCAACGTTGAATCGCAATGGAGACTCAGTATGCTTGTTAGCTTCTTGAGTAACAATACGTTTAAAAGTAGTACGAGGCAAAATGGTAGAATCTCTCTCTTGGAGTAATTTGACTTCTCTTTCGTTACGACGTTGTTTGCGGCTTTTTTTTACTGTTTTTTGTTTATTTTGTGTATTCACTGACATTTTAATAAGATTTTGAACCCTTATATAGTCGTATTTGAGTTTTCATGGATATAGTAGCAAGACAGGCTTTATTTCTGATTATGTAATCTAAAAACGTTTTTCAGGTCTTCACCATAGTAGACTTTGTTCAATTTCGAAGTTGCTTCGATTTCTTTCTCTCTCAAATACTCTTTAGTAAACAACACCTCATTCATAGCTGCAATTTCTAAACCAGCTGATTTTTCAGCCATTGCTTTTGCAATCAAAATATCATTATCTTTTTTAGATTTAGCTCTTTCCATTTCGTGAACTATATTTTGACGCTCTTGTTCTGCTTTAATCAGACGTTTTTCACGTTCAAGCTCTGTTTTTTGAGAATCTGTGATTCTTTGCTGCTCAGCCTTATTACGGTCTCGGGCCAGCTGCTCTTCCGCTTCCTGTGTGGCTGATGCAAGAGCAGCCATCTTTTTATTCAGTTTCATCTGTTCATCGGCAGTTCGGGTAGACTGCCGGTGTTCAGCTTCTTTCTTTATAATATTCGCAATATCAGAGTTTGTAGGTATTGGCTTAAAGACCTTGACTTTGCCTTCAACAATTAAAAGGCCAGAATCTGCTACAAGCTGAGCTGCTACAAGGTCAGCATACAACAAATCGTCAACCTGAGTGAATCTATCAACAAGAAATTCACGTGCAGTCATTTTGGCACAGATACTCTGCATAAGAAATTCAGTCATATCGTAGATGTTTGAAGAATCTGGTTTTTGGCCATGTTTAAGGTAGGTTGAAATAGTCTTTTCTTTTATCTGTTGGTTGGAAATAGCAACAACACCTTTAAATGTAATACCGTCCAATGTACCACAGGTGTATGGGACTTCATCCTTATCTATTCCAGTAAAAACATGAATAGCCTTAGTTAATGGTGATTTCAAATAAATTCCCGGTCCACTTGTTATGTTAGTAGTGACGCGGGAGAATTGTGTCCATATTGCAACTTTTCGTTCAGGGATAATCTCATAGGAAGATAATGATATATATATAAATACACCACATATTATTAAATACTTTATAACTTGACATTCAATATAAGATTCAGACATCTTTGTTTATTTTTGTTTGTTATACTTTGCTTTCACGCGATAAATCCAAAATATTCGTTACATTTACAAGTTTTTTAAATTAGGGTTGGAAAGAAGTATTTATTGTTTTTTTTGGCGGAGCCGAGGGCCAAGGCCAGAAATATATTTATTGTTTTTAATTTTTAACTTGTTTGGAATAAGTGCGGAATTGAGGTTGATGTAATAAGTTTCGAATTGATGAAATAATGTTTGTCAATAGTTGTATTTCTTCTTTTTGATTATTTATTTCATTGGATAAATCTTTTATTTTATTGGATAAATCTTTTGTTTGTTTTTTAAAAACATTATTACGCAAATGATCTGCAGCCACATACGTTGAATTTTTGTCCCTTAGCTCAACATTTTCTTTTCTTAGCTTAAAATTTTCTTTTTTCAGCTGAAAATTTTCAGATTCCGACTCATTTATTCTGGTTGTCAAATCTTTAACTATCTCTTCATAATCTTTAACCATCTTTTCATATTCTTTAATTTGTTGCAAGGCCTTATCAACCCTTTTATTGGATTTACTTCGATATTGACGATTAATTTTTTTTTCAGTTGCTATTGATTTTTTTTGTGACGTCAGTAATAGTCTTTGCCTTTTTAATTGCCTTTTTAGTGTTTTGATTTCTTTTTGTAATTTCTCAAGTTCTTCATCCACAGAAACACATGTGGCTATAGGAATATTACCACCTGAAACACTATCAGATTGCAGGGCCCTGGGATACGCGATGGCAGCCATGTTACTAATGTTTTTTTTTTTCTTTTATACATCAACTTTACTATTTTTGAAGCTGCTACATTCAGCCTTTCATTTTTTGGCGGAGCCGAGGCCCAAGGCCCAATATTTTTAGAAATTAATTGTTTTTGCATTATGTAACATAACAGTACAACTCTTAGCATCATTGTTCTGTTTGTTAGCGCTCATTTTTTCCTTCACATCGAAAAACCACCTGTCATATCGTCGCTCTTCTCCCACTAACTTCTTATAGCTCAAAAAATATTCGTGAATGTTTGTATGTTTTTCTTGGGTATATATCTCTCGAAGATTGTCTTTAATCTCTCGAAGATTCGAGATCTTCGGATATCGGCCATCACCGAAAATTTGTTGAAAAATTTGACCATTCACATCGATTGTTGCGATCAAATTTTTATATATATTTATTGATTTGTAAACTTTATCTCTAAGGTAATAAAGAATTTTATTGTTCATGTAATTACTTTCAAATTTAAATACCAAACTGCTTAATGTTGTAGACCAAAAATTAGCCCATAAAATGTTCCATTGTTCTTCCGTTAGTTTTTCACCCTTAGATAGTTTAAATGCTTCCGAAATCATTACAAAAACAGTTTCGAATCTACTGTCGTTCTTGATTTTATTAAAAACTTCATCTTTCGAGAGAATATTCCAATTAAAATTAAAACGGCTTGCTTCTGGGTTGTTACTCATAGTTTGCCAAATGTCATTAAAAACGCCATGCAAATTTCCAATATTAGTATAATATTGATTTGATATATCTGAGATTGACAATATAGCTTGGTTTTCCATTAGCTGTTTTTTGTTATCGCGGACAGTGTTCACAATTATTGAAAATAATTTTTCGAAATGATTTTTCCGTTGTATTTCCCAATCAACGTTATTAGCCATATTAAATATGTTTCTAAGGTATCTGGTAAGCATCGAAACTTCTACATTAACATATTCTGGTAGAGTTTGGAATGTATATTTTGTACTGAGAGCTGTATCAAAAAACGATAGTGCTGCAAATGTTGTCCCATAATTAATCCAAAATTCTTCCATTTTATTTTTATTATTTCCTACCACGACAACATTACCTTTTTCTTTTGCTTCTTTATACTTGTTTTGCTGTAGTTCTTTATAAGTTACATGTTTGACTTCCAAAATGCCTTCTGATTCTTTTTTTTCTTCCAAAATGTCTTCTGATTCTTTTTTTTTGGTTGGTACTGGTATTGATTTGCCTTTGCCTGGTTTCAGAGTTTCTCTTTTTTTTTTGG
>Ga0115572_10000702_pt1 | contig 28130 bp, 27 predicted proteins | sample COGITO_mtgs_1206_FD_88681 | JGI IMG/M metagenome (GOLD analysis project Ga0115572, IMG submission 88681) | Pelagic marine microbial communities from North Sea - COGITO_mtgs_120607 | ecosystem: Environmental > Aquatic > Marine > Epipelagic | place: Germany:Helgoland, sampling site Kabeltonne... | reverse complement strand
TTGAAAGCATTTGATTAGCGGCTTCTTCCCAGTTTTCTTCTTTTAAAGCTTGAAACATTTTAGGCCACTTGTTTGGGTTAAATCGTGTTAATCCCATATTAAAAAGCATATCTAATAACACGGCCTGGCGTGTACTATCTAATTCTCCGTAAATATCCCAGGATTTAGCTTCTTGTTCTATACGATCTATATCTGCATGTAACATGAACCGTGCTTCTTCTTCCGATATTCCTAAACCATCGCCTGCAACGTTTCGACCAACGCCAATGGTCGGGTGGCCTTGCATCACGTCGCCTTTACATATGTCATCGCCTGTCGCATCATCGTACACTTTTAACTTCATACCTTCATGAAGAATTAACATATTAGCAAGTTTGGTGCGATCTATTGGCATTAGTTACGTAATCCTAAAAGTTTTTCTTCTTCGACTTGTCTTAAAACGTCGCCTCCACGTCTAGATAAGATGGGAGGAGCCTCTGTAGGCTCTACAAGCATAGATTCTTGAAGAATTGTTTCTGAAGGAACGTTAACTTGAGGGTTACCTTCAGTATTAATATTGTTTTCTACTTGTGCTACTACTTGACGTGTTTTATCTTCTGCATATCCAGCTGCAATTGTTTGTTGCTGTAAGGCACCTTGCCTCATAATAGTGTTAATAATATTTCGAACCTCTAAAGGAATTGTCTCTTGAGAGACTTGAGATAGTAACCATTTATTATCACCTACATCCACACCTAATTCTTTAGCTGTGTTATATATTCTTGCGTTTGTGCGGGGATTAGTTAAAAATCTTAAAACTGCTCTGCTACGTAATATCCTAGGAAAAGTATACATAAACGCGGCAGAAGTTGCAAAAGCTACTGGCCCTGCAAGAAAAGCAACACCTGCTCCCATAATATAACCTGCTGCAGCTAATCCTGCCTTACCATTATAAGATTTAGTAGTCCCTAACATTGATTGTTTACCAAACGCTTCTAATTGTTGTACAAAAGTTTTTCCTAAAGCTTCGTTACCTTCACCAAAAATTTCAATATAAGCTCTTTCATTATTTTTAATTTGTTTTGTTAAATTAGCTCCAAATTTTCCTAAATCTACAGTTGATGTGTTGAGTCCGTCAGGAAAAGTATCTTTCATTAGGTTTTCTAATACACTAGCTTTTACACCTTGAGGCCCGTTCATAACTTGCTCAAAAGTAGGTTTAGCCACATCGTCCGGTAAAGAATTCCAAGCATTTTTAAACTCTTTAAAACTTGAAGGATTTTTTATAAAACCTTTTGTTAAGTCATCAATATTTGTAATTGATCCTGTAGCCATAGCTTTAGTTATGGCATTTGCTCCTATTTGTTCTACATTTGCAATGTCTTTTTGCAATGTTTCTACTAATTCTTTAGCTGTTAAATTATTAATATTACGAGCATTTAACTCTCTTAAAGCAGTTTTATCAGATAGTAAAAAAGCATCATCCTGTAAACTTTTTAAAGCTTTAAGGGTATCTTTTTTAAATAAAGTGTTTTGCATTTGAGGACCAAGTTTATTAAATGCATCAAAAAATCCTACAGCATTAAAAGTGTTTTTACTACTTGTTGCAGATAAAGTGTTTTGTACCCATTGGTTAGCAAGGTTTGATACAAAACTTTCTTTTAACAAAGGTTCGCGAGTATTCTGTTGAATCATGGTTTCTAACATTGCGGCTTTGTTATTAGTTATGTTTATAAAAGCAGTGTCATCTTTTCTTCCTTGTTTAACCGCTTCAAGTGCATATTTTTCAAAAGGTTGAATAAGTTTTTTATCTATGCCAGATCCTTTTAAAAGACTATTAAAACCAACCGTGTCTCCTACCTCAGCTAAAGACTTTAAATCTTGTAATACATTTTTACTTAAATTACGAACTGCACTTGTTCCCACATCATCGGCAAAAGTAAGTGCGTTTAAAAATTGTTTTAGATATAAAGGTTCATCGACTCTTATAAGAAGATCTGCTACTTTTTTCATGTCCATTGTTCCGCCGGCGGCAATGTCAGCTTTTAAACTTTCTATTTCCGGTTTAAGAAACACTTTAGCTCCATCAGCATAATATTTATTTGCGTCACGCAACATTTGAAAACCAGCTTGTTGCTCATCAATAGCTTGATTAGTTACTCCAGCAGCACGTCTTGCGCCGCCTCTAGAAGTTAATGTTTTTAATCCTTCTGTTTCTGCGCGACCTAATATATTTGTTATCTCATCAGTAAACTCTTTTAAGAGAGGACCTGTGTTAGAAGAAATTTCTCTTACTGCTTCAGTACTCTTTAACATCTGTAGGTTTTGACGTAACTCATTAAGTTCCCCATAAGTTAGCTTTTTTTTAGGACCAAGACTCTTTAATTCTGCAGTTAAAGATTTTCTTTTGGCAGCATTTTCTGCGGAAGGTCTTCCAACCATTCTTAATCCGGCTAATTGCGTTGTTACATCATCTATTTTTGTATTCTTTGCAAGAATAGCCTTTAAAGATAGCATAGTTTCCGAACCCATTACAGGGTTTTGAGCTTCTTTAAATAATTGAGAATCTAATTTGTTAATTATGGCTGTAAAAGATTCTAATGGAAAAGATATACCATCTAATCTTGTAGAAGCATTGTTAAATAAATCTCCTCCCCTAGATCGCCATAATCTTTCTACTTGAGACAGTTTTTTTAATAAAACCTCGGCTTCTCCAGTTGAAAACTTTGCGTTTGCGTTGGCATATTTTTTAATAACATCCGAAACTAAATCTACTTCTTTTGATATTACTTTTTGTAATTCTTTATTAGCTAAATCAGTTGCTTTATTAGGGTCCTTCATTATTGTTTTAAGCTGGTTAGCTACATCAGCCATTCTATTATCAATGCCTTCTTTTAATTCTGTTTCGGTAATTCTTCCTTGTTTAAATTGATTTACTAATTTTTGAACATATTCTGTGTTTTGACGAAGAGCGGCTTTATTAGGAAAAATAGCTTCCATAATAGCCAAAGATCTATCTAAAAATATTTTTCCTGTAGCGTCGCCTATAGTAGGACGGGCTCCGTCAGTACCAGCTGGCCCTACAGCTTTATTTATTATAGCGCGGTTTTCTTCTATAGCTATTTTTACAGCGTCTCTTTTGTCTAATTTAATTCCTTTTTTCTCTGCTTCTTCTAGTAAACTTTTTACACGATTTGGCTCATACCCTGGGCCAGGGCCCTTAATTAAACGCCCTAAAAAACTAAACACAGGACGCAAAATAAGTTCTCCTGCTCCCATTATTACACCTTCTTTAAGCATGTCTTTAACTACGGAATCATCTTTAATAAATCCTCCTTCACCGGGAAGCCATTTTTGATCTTGTACGCCTTGAATATCTTCCTGTAATTCATCAACGCCTTTGCCTAATAAAGCCGCTGTACCAATTGCAGTTGCCGCTACCGGTAAACTCAATCCGGCTGTAAAAGGAGCGACTGCCATAGCAGCTACTAATGGTCCACGAACCTCTGCTCCAAAGGTAACTAAATCCCAATGAGAGTACCCTGGTTTATTAGCGCGTATAGTTCCAGAAGCAGGCAGGTTATATTTCTCTTTAATTTCTTCTGTTACGTTGTCTAAGTTAACACCATAATCTTCGGGCCCAAACTCCATAGCACTGCCTTCGCCAAAAGTTTCTTCAATAACGCGTGTTTTTCCTACACGGTTATCGGCTTTACCAAATCTCCAACGAAAGCCCCAAGACTCAACTTCTCCGGGGTTTGTAGGACCACGAACCTCTTCTTCTTGAACAGAAACCTCTTCTTGAGGGTAAAATTGTTGTTGCGCTAGTTTAAGTTCTTCAGTTGTTGGTTCATCTCCTGCGATTACAAGAGTTTCAAAACCTCCAGGAGTTTCAATTTGGATTTCTCCCATTATTTAAGTCTCCATTTTCCATCCGCACTTTTTACATATCCTGTGGTTCTTATTTTTTTATTTACTTCTTGCAATGTAGCAGCATAATTTCCTACATAATTAGGGTTAGGTATTAAGTTACCGTCGTCGTCTTCTTCGGGAAGCCCTGTCTGATAATTATATAAATAAGGCACATTTTCAGGAACATAAGAACTTGCTCTAGCTACACCTGGGTCACCGCTTTCATCTACCATAGGTCTGTATCTACCGCCTAAAGAATCAAATTCTTTCTGCATGTCCTCTAAAAAACCTTCTTCTTGTCTTAAAAATAAGTCATTAGTAGCATTTAATTTTGCTTTAATTGTTTTTGCGTTTTTCCAAACATTTTCGTTAAATAAACCGTTTTCATCTATTGCTCCGGAGTCTATAAAAGCATCCGCTAAAAATTGAACGTCTCTATTAGAAATAGAATTTGCAGATTGAACCCCTGCTAAAGCTACCGGAATTAAGTTTTGAAAAGCTATTCTAACATTCATATTATAATTTTGACGCGTAGCATTTAAATACTCTCCAGTTTCAGAGTCTCTAGCGCCCCATGCATTGCCGTCTTTATCTTCTTCGCCCCATGTCTTTTCATATTTATTTCCGAAATTAAGAGCATTTTTAAATCTTTCATAAGCTTCTTTTACTACACTTTTGCCTCCGGATATAGCATCTGGATTATAGTTTAAGATATCTATAGCGCGATTTAAATAAAGCCTACCTGTTACAGAAGATTTATAACTTTTTGTTAACTTAGAATTTTTTGCTAATAAAGCGGTTTCTTCAGTTCTAGTTATAGTGTTTTTTGTTATAGTGTCGTTTTTTAATTTTGCAGCTGCCGCTACATTTTGAGCAAAAACAGTATTGGCATCGTCTACTGTTTTTAAAGCCGCAGAATACAAACCTTGAGTTGTAAGACCATCTGGTAAAGGTCCTTCCAAAAGTTTTGTTAGATTAACTTGAATAAGACTACCTTTTTCATAATCTACTCCATCATACTTCATATCTTTGCCGGCTACCATCATGGTTATATTACGTTTATCAGCAGCATCTCTCGCTTCTTGCGTAGCTAATTTTGACAAAGAATATTTAGCTGCTCCCAATTGTATATCGTTTTCGTAAGCTCTTTTAGCTTTATCATCTGAGGTAAAACGATCTCCTGTTGCTAAAAACCCTTTACCTATATTCTCTAACGCATTAGGACTTGTTCCGCCCATAATAGCAGAACCCAACATAATTAAATCCCAACCTTTTTCGTTCTCCGTTTTTCCTTTAAATTTAGGCATACGATCCATAAATTCTTTAGCGAATCTATCTAGTGTATCGTTAACGGCTTCTTGTCCGTCACCGCGAGTTTGTTGCACAAAAATTTCATCTCCAGCATTAGACGCGGCTTTTACAACATTAGCTTCGGTTGCTTGTTTTGTAGCTAATTCTTTGTTTGCTTTGTTTAATCTTTCTACTTCTTGTTGTGCATCTGATGCTAAAATATTCTTTTGGTTTTGAGGAGCCTCTATATTTTCTAAACCCGCGGCATTATACCCAGGTGTGTCAAAACCTTCTCCTCCTGTAACAGCATTAGGATCGGATTTTCTTTTTCCTTTAAGATTATAACTTGTTATACCGTCGCTATTTATTACCTCGTCTTCTCCTTCTTCCCCTTTTTGTCCTACGGTTTCATCGTAGACAGTAGTAAAGTTTGTTTCTTGTTCGCTTGCTGCCTGATCCGGATCAATTCTTGAAACAAGTTCGGAAATAAATTCATCATTTTTTCCTTCTTCACGTAAAGTTTCAATAAAGGCACTACTATAACCTTGTCCTTTCCAACGTGAAAGAGCTAAGTCTATATCGGTTTCAATACTTGTTCCAACAATTGATGGATCAATAGGTTGTTCTTTATAGTTTATTACATCGTCCATTGATTTTTGTACATCGTCCACGCTAAGTTTATTAGCTTCTATTTCTTCCGCTTGTGTTATTGCAGCCGCTGATTCTTGCTCTGCTTCCGCTATAATGCCTTGAACACCAGGATTGTCTGACTCTACCATAGTTTTAAGAGCTACCGACAGTTGTTCTCTAAAATCCATAGGATTTATGTCAGGGTTTTCGGTTAAAATACTTTTAGATAACTCATCTATTGTTGCCGCGTAAGGCTGTTGACCCATTTTCATATAATCGATCATACCCTCTACGGAAGGAATTTCTGATACATTTTCCCCTGGAAATATTCTATTAGCCGTTTGAGTAGCTGTTTCCCTAAACCACTCTTTAGCATTCATTTCTGTAGGAGGAGGTGCAAAACGAGTATTACCAAGCATCTTTTGACTTCCTAACAATCCTACTCCTTGGTACCCTATATCTCCGGTAATAACAGGGATTTTAAAAGCTCCTCTTATAGTTCGAGTATTAGTTGTAGCGTCAAAAGGTTCCCAATTAAAATCTCTACTAACTCCAAAAGGTTCGCCATAAACGGTTGCATTTACGGTAGACTGTATAACCTCATCTGAAAGCCCTGGCTCTTCATAAGCTTTACCGCCTAATATAGGAGGAATAAAAGATCTTCCTTTATCAATAATAGTTTCTTTAAAACGTTTTGCCGAATCTCCAATACCAATGTTCATTTGTTTTAATAGATCTGTTAAGTAGTCTTGTCCAACTTGCCCTGGAAAACTAGTAGCGTTGTGAGTGCCACCATGAGCAAAACTAGCTATACCACCAGAGTTCATGTTTGCTGTAGGAGCAAAACTTTGTGCTAAAGCTTGATCGCCCACAGCATTAGATAATTCAGTTGAAGACGCAAGAATACCACTAGGTGCCATAATATTATTAGCCTGTGGTAAAGTACCCCCCATGTTTACGTTTAAAGGATTAGGCATTTGCGCTTGAGCTCCCATAGTAGGAAACCCGCCATTATTAAAAAGTTTTCTATTTGTAATATTATTGGATCGTACTGGTCTACGCATTTTTATTCCTTAACTTTGCTGAGGCATAATTCCAAATGGATCGTTTAACGCTTTGTTAAGTCCTAATCCTGTAATTCCTGCTCCTATAAATTGAGAGAAAGGACTTGGCGATGGAGCTACATTCATTCCTATGGAAGAAGAAGCCGAACCTATATTAGGTTTAAAGATGTCACTTGTATACGAAATACGTTGGAAAGGCTCATACGCTTGTTGTAACTCTGTTTGACGTTGAGCATCTAATTCTCTTTGCGCTTGTTGTTGATTTTGAGCACCAAATTGACTTAGTAATTGTTGTTGGTTAGATAACAATCCTTGTGCTGTATTACCGTAATTAGATTGAGCAGTACCAAATTGTCCTATACCTTGCGCTAACATATTTGCATTTTGCCCTTGTTGAGCACCAATGTTACCCATTAAAGAAGCTGCGTTTTGTTGTCGTGTTTGTTGGTTTTGAAATGCGTTTTGCGCTTGTGTAAAGTTTCGAGACATATCCTCATAATAACGACGACCTTGTTGCTCTGTTGCATTTCTTTGTAATTCAGCAAGTTCTAACTCGCCTCTTGCTCCACCAAAAGCGCCTTGACCTACTTGATTAGCACGAATTTGATTTGCTGCCATATCTCTTTGACGATTCATTTCTGTTAATGCGTTTTGGCTTACTAACTGAGCATAAGGATCCATGTAATTTTGTAATTGAGCCGTGGTCGGGGCATCATAAGACGTGCTTGCTGCTGTTGAAGCATCTGTAAATTGTTGCGGAATACCTGACGTTTGACTTAACAAAGAAGCTAAACCTGAATCAGTAGTAGCAACACCTTTATTTAAATAAGGAAGATAATCGCCTATTCCTCCCGGAGATATTTGTGCCGCATTGGTATAGGCTTGTGTTGTATAAGGATCTTGACCAGCAACCGTAATATCTGGAATGTCAACAGGAGTTTCACCTCTTGCCATAGCCATTTCAAGAATTCTTTTTTGTACGTCTTCAAGATAGGGGGCCTGCCTTATCGTACTGGAGGTGAGTGTTTCTTCAGCCATTATGCTGTACCCCTTTCAAATCTGTTCATTAAATCATACATTCTGGCCGCACCAATATTACGATCTCCGCCACCAGCGTTTCTAACCGCTTCAGCTGTCATTACAAATTCTCCATCGGAAAGGTTAGCTGGAATACTGTCCGAGGTTCCTGTACCAGGGCCTTCTACTTCTCCGCCACCAGCTTTCATCATAGCTGGATCTGCTTTTTGATAAAAAGAAGATAATCCTTGATCAGCCTTACCTAATTGTTTTACAGCTTGTAAACCTCCTTGTATATTATTAGGTTGTTGGTACACAGGAGCAATTACAGGAGCGCGTTGCATTTGCATCTCTACTTTCTGATTTTGTCTATTATCCATAGCGTTTTTAGCTTGTTCCATCATTGCCGTAAACATTGGGTTTCCGCCACTAGCGCCTCCTCCGTCAGGAGTGACTACGCCTTGACCTGAAGTTATCCTTTTTATAAGGTTTGGAGAATCCGTCATAGTTGCTAAACCTGTTTGCATAGAATCGGCTGGTGTTGGTGTTCCTATTTGCGGTGTAGTAGGAGACATCATTTGCATTCCTGAAGGTGCTTCTCCTGCAGGGGATTGTAATTGCGCTCCAGCAGAACTAGCTATATACGCTTTATTTTGATAAACAAAAGGTGCGCCTTCGCCTTGAGTTTGTAACGCCGCCGCATTAGCTTGCTCTAAACTACCTGTTTGCGCTAAAGTTCCTAAGCCTCCTTCAGCAAAACCTGTTTGACCAAAAGTATTTGTTTGGTAATTTGTTGCGTCATCAAGGCCAATACCTGTAATTCTAGCTAAATCTGCAGGTGAGTACCTTGGACGAATACCAGCTTGCTGTAGCAACTCGTAACCACGTTGTCCTTTTTTCTCTTCTGAACTTAATTTATTAAAGTCATTGTAAGCCGCTCTTTCAGGATCACTCATTCTTTCAAACTCGTCTCTGTCTGGCATTGGATCTTCTTCTTCTTGCGATAAATAATAAAGACCGCCTGCACCCGCTGCACCTACTAAGAATCTGTTACGTTTAATCCAATCGTAAGCGTTGCTTAGTTTAGAAGTACCTGTTGCGGCATTTGTAGTAACCGCGTCACCTACGGCATTTGTTGTATTGCCTGCAACATCGGTGTACCCTGATTGTGGTGTAAAGGCACCTCGAACTGCATTTTCTCCTGGTGTCATTGCTGTAGCCGGATCATAAGTTCCTGATGCATACTGAGCATTACTTCCGCCTTTAACTCCATCAATAGGGCTTAATTTAACAGCCGCTTTATTAGCGTCTAGTCCGCCACCACCGCCGCTACCAGAGCCTATAGGCTGTGTTGGATTTTTAGCGCTGTAATCATACCCTGATTTTTGGCTTGCAGCCTGTTGTGTTGCTGTTCGCGCATCATTACCAAATGAAGTTTCTCCACCGCTAAATGTTTGATAGGATGGGAAAATAGCGTTTGCTGCTTTGTTTAAACCCTCATATCCTTTACCAAACAAACCTTCGCTACTATAAGTGCCTACACCTCCTGGACCTGATCCTGCAGTGCTACCAAATATTAATCCAGCACCTCTCTGACCAAATATACCTTGTGCTAATGGATTGTTTGCTCCGCTAGTAAATAAATTACTTGCGGCATTAAAGGGTGCTAAAGCTCCTGATTTTAAACCACTAAAGAATCCTGACATCCCTGACCCTGGAGCCGCACTCATAATACCTTTTACGCCACTGCCTAATGCAGAAGCTCCGTACGATAACGCGGCACTTTTTAAAGCATCGCCCCACGATCCTCCTGTAGCTTTAGAATATAAAGCGGAAGCAACGGGGCCACCAATACCGGGGGCTATCATGTTACCTATTATAGGAACAACAATAGGGGCTATCTTTTTTACAACTCTACGGATAGCTTTAAATATTTTTTTAAAGAAAAACTCTGGTTGCCCTGTTAAAGGGTTAATAGAGTTTAAAGAATTTCCTACAACGTAACGATTAGGGTTTTTAATACCCATCAAACGCATTTGTTGAAATAATTGTTGTTTTAATTCGGGATTAGCTTCTAATATTTCGGCTGGAACTACGGTTTCTCCATGAGCAGCGTGAACCATATATTCATCGCCGTACCGTCCTAAAGTTCCTAGTCCATTAGCAAGAGCCTTAATAGAAGGATCTCCTTGGTACTTAGGTGTTTGAGTCTGCATTTATGATACCTCCAAAACACTTGCGAAAACATTTATAACGTTTCCGGTTGCACAATTTACTAGAAGCGTATCACTTTCCTCTAACACAAAAGGACCTGTGAGGGACGAATTTGCCGAAGCAGCTAATGTTTGTGAGTCAATAATAGCTGTCTTCGAAGCCGAAGCATCTGTTATTTTTCTTAAAACAACAACACTCCCACTATGACTATTATACACATTTATAACTTTTACAATAGCCTGAGTTGCTGTTGGGCATGTATATATTATGGTATCTGACGTGCCAGACGGTATTGTAACGATATTTTTAAACGCATTTGCCATTTTATTCCATAAACCAAACTACTGAACGGGAATCATCTTGTCCTTCTATAACTTCAGGCATCTCTTTAGATGTTAACGCCATTTCAATATCTCTTAATATTCTCTGCCACGCAATAGAGTCATAAGGTTCAGGTGCATCTGCAAAACTACTGTTTAATAAACGTGCCATTAAACTTTCTTCTTTCCATGTTTATAACGATCAGGCTTAATCTTTGTGCCACCTTTCATTACCGCTCCGTCCATAGGACATCCATTCATACCGCCTTTGTTAAATCTTCGTGTCGTACCGCCTCTAGATCTTCCTAGTGGTATTTTTGCATTAAACATTATAGAATTATTTCCACTAAGATCACTATCTGCGCCTATATTAAAATTATTGCTATTATAACGTGCGCTAACTCGAGGTTTTCCTTCAAAATTAGTTTTTGCACTAAGATTAAGATTGTCTCTGCTATACTTTACCCCTAAACTTTCAAAACCATCGAAATTAGTTTCTCCTGTAATATCAATAGGCCCTTTCATAACTTCAACAGTAATTTTTTGTCTGGAATCATCTCCGCCAAAATTAGTTTCTCCTGTAACTTTAACAGGTCCTGTGGTGTAATCTACTTCTACCTTTTCATCCCCTTCAAAATCAGTACGGTACTCGCCGCTCCAACCTTGTTTGTTAACAGGCTTTTCAATTTTATTTCTAAAAGCAGCAATCATTTTTTTTATTATGTCGTCTTCGCCTCTATTATAACTAACTTTTAAATTTTTGTCGTCAAAATTAGTGTCTACATCTACTTCTATATCGCCTCTTTTTGCTTTAATGATTGCGGATTGAAGATCTTTAAAATCTGTAAAACCGGTTGCCTCTAAGTTTCCTTTTGGCGTTTTATAAACAATTTGTCCTGTTTCATCTTTCATAAAATCGGTCTTTAAATTTAATCCTATATTTCCTAGACTTGTGTCAATATTTCCTTCTGCATACCCTGTGTCATCTTTTTTCCAATCAGTAGCTAGTCCAGCACTTAAATTTGATTTTTTAACAGGTAATAAATTTGATAAGTTATTTTTTGAAGGGTTTAGAGTTATTGTTGACTTATTTTTTCCTTTTTCCCTTTGTTCGTGGTTAATATATATTTTATTATCCGGGTCAATCTCTAATTCTCTTTCAAATAAAATCGACGCATCACTGTAGTTAGGGTTTTTTACGTTAATTGTATTTTTACCTGCTTCCGCCCTATAAGATTTTCCAAAATCGTCTGATAAATCGCTAATTCTAATATCTTCTCCTAAAAAATTAACTGTTGTACTTTTTTCTGCCGTCGGTTCAACGTTCGTAATTTTATTATTATTCTCAACTGGACTTTTTTCTTTTTTAAAAAAGAAAGGGTTTTGAAGATTTACTCCGCCGTTCTTATAATCTCTTTTCCATTTTTTATAAACTTTAGGCTCGTTAATCTTTAAATACGTTTCTTGTTTCTTTGATTTAAAAGGCATTAACGTCTCCCATCTGGTCGTATATCTAATCGTAAGTCACCTAATGTCCATGCTACATCGGTTGTCGTGCTTTGTATACGAATAACTGCTTGACGAGAACGAGCTCGTAAAAAATTTTGATCGGTAGTTGGTGTTACAGCATTAGTAGAATTTGTACTTAAAGCACTTCCTGGAAAATTACGCGTCTTTACAACATAATCTACAGTAGGACTGGTTCCTGTTAAATCAACGTCTGGAATAAGTCTATTAATAAACATAAACTCATTACCATCCCCTAAATCAAAATCAGCAGATTGAATATAAGAACCCATAGCTTCTCCATCGGCATCCGTTCCGGTTTCTTGTATATAAATATATTCATTACCATTTGCTGTGCCTGCGGCTCTTGGATTATCATGAATACTGTAATCTACCCAAGCCGTACGAACCATTGACCCTATGTCCCAAGTTCCTTCCGTATAATTATATTTAGCGTAACGATCTATTTCTGTTGACCCAGAAGACACATAAAACCAAAACACTTCGTCAAACATACGGTTAGATGCTGCAAAAAACTTAAAACTTTGACTAAGGTTAATATCGTCAAAAACATACCGTAATACTGTGCACGGAATAATCTCTATTCGCCCTGTGTATGCATAGAAGTTTTCTCTGTCCATCCAGAATACACGATCGCCTACAGTAGTCACCGCATTAGGGCCTACTATAGATACGTTACTCGCTAGTAATGTAAAACCAAATGTTAATGGTGGCCCTACAAATCGCATAGCGTGTAAGTTTGCATCAGTCCAAATTAATATTTCTTGCCTAGTTTTTTGCGCAGATATTATTTCAGAACCAGAAGATATTCGTTGGGCTCCTGCTGTATTAATGGCTGTAGGTGTCCAATCAAACGGTGCTTCTTGAGAAGACCAACGCACTTGTAATAAATCTTGTTGTGTTTCGCCTAGAGGATTACAAGCAAAAGCTATTAAATGTCTGTCCGCACCAGATACCATTATACGTCTGGTTATAGTAGGGCAATCAGAAGCACCTGTTTGCGAAGCTAATGAAACAGCTCTTGCTGTTAAACCTAGAGTTTTATTCCAATAATAAGGCGTACCATCGTATACACTAAAAGCTAAATCTTCTCCCCAATTATCTTGCGACCACAACCTAATGTTTTGTCCTGTAGAAGCCGTAGTTGTTGCAGGATCTCCCCATCCTATAAAATCATTAGCTTCTCTTACAACTTGTCCGCTTGTATGAGAAACAGCTGTTGTACTTCTAACTCCACGTACTACTCCAGCATCTAAATTATTTCCTGTTTTTCCTGTATAAAGAATTAATTCATCTTCTATATTAATTAATCCTACAAAAGTAACAGCATCTCCACTTGTGTGTCCTGCAATAGTAGAACCATCGGAATTTCTAGTTAAGTCTCCTAAAGTATTTCCGCTTTTAGTTCCATAACGAATATACTCACTATTAATTTTAATAGTTCCTGCTGCAGGTAGTACAGATCCATTACTTACAGGAACAGAAGAACTAAACGTTGTTATATTAGCACTTAACGTTGTAGAGGCTTCTTCGAAATAAGTAGCATTTGTTAAAGGAATGTTTGTAACCGAGTCAGAAATACCTGAAGCTAAAGTAGTAGCAGAATAACTAGATGTTATTCCTCCCCAAAACCCAGCTCCAAAACCTGTTCCGGATACTACTGTGTTTAATCCAGTATTAATTTGATATTCCGCAGAAACAGAAGCGCCGCCACCGGCTGCACCACTACTTGCTGTACCTCCAGTATTCACTTTATATGAGTTAGCGTCTATAATCTGGGTAATTTGTTGTTCTTTATTTAAATCACCAGTTGTTAAACCATCAAAAGTAGTTGCTCCACTAAACGTTACAAAGTCATTAACCACTGCACCATGCGCTATATCTGTAACTGTAATTATACCGTTACCTGCCGTGCTATAAAAAGGATTTGTTCCTAATGCAACGGTTTTACGAATAGGTGTAATATCATTATAACCACCACCTTGTTCTATATAAAATTTAAATTCTGTGCCCAGACCCATAAATTGAGAATTATCTAATGCTGCCCACACATGTAAAGAACGGCCTGTTCCTTGAAAAGCTGTACTGCTTAATCGTGACCAACCGCCCATCTTTTCTGGGCGACCTTTACGAAATCTAATAAGATCAGAATCATACCATCCGTTTTCACTGCCGTAAGAAGTTGTTTCTCGGTTAACGCCTGGTTTAAATACTATTCGCGCTAAAGGCATAGTTAACTCCCTACATTAGTTTTTTTAGGACGACCTCTTTTACGTTTAGGAGTCATTACAGGACCACATTTACAACGTGCTCCAAATATTTTTTCAAATATTCTTACATACCACAGAGCCATAAGTTATCTCCTATAAGCTTTTACATTAGCATCTGTTGTCCAACGATTTACTCTAGCCACAACATCTACTGTGCCATCACCTTTATATGTGTCATTGTGCAATGCAATAAATGCTGCCATATCAGATGCTCCATCTATTGCTGTACAAATATTGCCATGATCCGTTCTAATTGCTGCCATATATGTTACTACGGCTGAAGGAATAGCTATTTCTGCTGTAACTTTACGTTGGATTAACCAATCAAAACCTTGCAGTAATCCATTAGCTTGTGTGGTTGCTTTGTTTTTAGCTTGTGTTTTTAAACCATAATTAATAATTTTTGTTGTACCATCTAATTCAAATAATTGATTGCCTTCTTCATCTTTAGCATCTTCGTCAGCTAGTTTCCTATCCGCAGATTTAGTTATTGTTTCAACTACTTTATCTCCTGAAACTGCATAAGTTGGATCATTAGAAATATAATAGTTATTATCTAATTGTGCTGCTGCTGTAACAGGATATATTTTTAATGCTAATTTATCAGAATCAGACATCGCATTTAACTCTGTTTTATCATAATGTCTATTGTTTATAGTAATTTTTGAAGGAAAAGTCCCGTAAATATTCGTTACATTATTTGAGTCGTTTACTAAAGCCCACATTGTTGTTCTCCTTTGTTAATTAATCACCTAGCCACACTATATTTAAAGGGATTTTTTGCGAAGGCTAAGAATATATATTTTTTACTACTTTGATTCGTTCTACCACCATTACTTTGACACTTAAAACCATTACTCAGTATATCTATTTCATCTAAATCTGTTCTTTCTGCATCACTTAAATCCAATTGTAAAAGATGCTCGCTTACATTATAAGTATCTCTTACATCATCATAAACGGACCATTCTGCACCTCCGTCTAACATTTTAGTAATTACCATAGCAGGTCTGAATCCAGTATAGACAAATGTACCATCACCTGTAGTTCCATTTCCATCATATTCTCCTATTTTAATATAGCCTTCACAATTTGAGAAAAAATATCCCACATAAGTGCTACCACTACCATTCATTTCACCTGCAGCTTCTAATGCCATTAAAGAAGAACCTGCATTAGCTGAAAAACTTCTTCCTCCACCATAAAGTCCTCCTTGTGCCGCACCAAGACTATCTAAATATGCATAACGGTCGTTCATATATGATGTGCCTGCTGTAAACATCCAATTATTAGCACCATTTCTTTTTTTAGCTATAAATGCTATAGGAGCTTGGTCTAAATGATGAGCTATAGTTTGAGCTTGTGTTCCACTACCTGTATAAGTAACTATAGAAAAACAACCAGAAGGGTCTTTTTGTCCTACAGAAGTAATATCTCCACTAGCATCACTTGATGTTGAGCCACCATTAGCTCGCCAAAACCAATTTATTTGAGTATGACTACCTGAATTAAACCAACTACCATTACTTAAAACATATCCTCCTGCATCTGAACCTGATGCTGTTTGAGATATATAATTATCTTGTGGTAAATCGGCTTCTGCATCATCAGCGTCTATTTTAAGATAATAATTGTTTGAGCCAAATATACCTCTATTTGTATCAAAATTATACCAGTTTTGTCCTTGTACTGAAGACCTGCTCCATAACCAATCAAATTGAAAAGCTGTTGATATAGTTCTTTGTGAACCATTGCCAGTATATTTTAGTATGCCAAAAAGTTTCTGTGGAAAATTGTCGTCAGTTTCAGCTGGATTTATTTCATCTGATATCGTTAATCCCCCAGTTGTCCAACCTGTAAATCCTGTAGGTGGAGAATAATAAAAATCTCCTTGACCATTACCATCTGTATTTCCTTGACTGGTGAGAGCTCCAGAAAAAGCAGATGACTGACCAAAATTTAGTATCCAATTAGTATCACCTATAGAAGATATACTAAAAGCAGGAATAAGAGTGATACTACCAGCAGTAAATGTTTGAGCAGGATTTGTTCCAGATTGAGGAACACCTGTACCTGTACTTGAATTATTCCAATTCATAGCTCTGGAACCAGAGCCTCCATCTTGACCATAAAATATTTTACCATTATCGAAATCTATTGCCACTCCTATAATTGTTCCTGTAGTGGGATCTGTGCCATTCATAGTAACAATAGAACCATTTAAATAAGTATTACCAGAATTATTACGTAATGAGTATGTGGCAGGAACTTCTATAGCAGCATTAGAACCAAATATTGAACTATCTGGCTCAACAAAACCCCACACATAATTTCCAACTTGTGTGTCATTGTTCCAATATACTTCAAAATAATATTTTCCAGTAGAAGCACCCATAGTTGTAGGAATTCCAACATTTCCTGCTGAACTACGACTCATTTTTAAGTTGTTTTCAGTAATAGTAAGACCACTTTGGTTAGTTAAAGGACTTAAAGTACAACAATTACCCGTAGAACTACTTCCAAAGGTTGGAGAGTCTTTCATTTGATCATGTGTTGATACATTTGTTACAGTAAAGTCATTATTGTTGCCTGATGAATCATTACCTAAATCACCACTTGATTCAAATTTAAGGTGAAAATCGTGTGAACCAAAAGTAATAGCAGAAGCTGCATCTTTAGGAATCCAAACTCCATTTTTAAATTCTCCAAATTCAGTATGTGCTATATTTTGATCGTAGATACCATATACATCTGCTATATATCCATCAAATACAACACTGCCATTATTAGACGCTCCTATTTGTAAAGACTGCCCATTTTGAAAAATACCTGCTGAACCTGCTGTATTAGTAGTAAGACTAACTTGTACTCCATTTACATATATTGCACCTCCACCATTAGATGTACTTCTATAAATATAGAAATGATACCAAGCTGAAGTATCTCTAAAAAGTTGTACGTTACTTTCTAAAGTACCATAAGAAGCATAACGAAATGTATCAGCATCTAAAAATTCAAGTTGCCCTGCACCACCACTATTACCCATAACTGGTTGTCTACTGCTAGCAGGCGCTCCTGATATTTTACTTCTTTTTACCCAAAAACTAATAGTGTTTTGTGTGTTATCTGTAACACCAGAAATAGCTCTAGTTAAATATGAATTTACAACACCAAACCTACAACTATTAGCTATTTGATGTGTATAAAAGTCGTCAGCTGCACCACCTGAACCAGCAGCACCCATTAATGCTTGTTTGTTAGCTCCTAAACTCATTATGCCATCGCCAATCCTGCAGCAAATCCATAAAAATTAGATCCGCCATCAAAAGTTGTAAAAGTTAATACATCGACCCCAGAAGTTGTTAACGTAGGTGCAGTGCCTCCTGCCCATTTAGCAGAGTTTCCTCCACCTCCATGAGCTCCTGCTTTAAATGTAACTGTACCAGCACCACCATTTGTAATAATAAGAGTTAAAGAATTAGATTGACTTGCTAAAGAGTTTGTAATTCCCACATTAAATGTTCCGCTACCTACAGTAAATGATTGAACATTACCATTTGTTAAATCTAAATCAAATGCTCCTGTTTTAGAACCATTAGCATAAACGGTTTCTGCATAATCTTTCATTTGTGCTTGTTTTACTACATCATCCGAAAGGTCAACAGCACCTGTTCCATTGGTTGCTATAGTAATATCGCCATTAGCTCCATCTGTAATTTTTATTGAGCCTGAATTTGTCCCGCTATTAGTGTCTAATTCAAGGTCATAAGCTCCATTTGAGGTAATTTTACCAGAAGCCGCGCCACTTCCTATAGTTACTTCACCTGTTCCGTTTGGTGCTAAAGTAATAGCTCCATCTGCTGCATCTGTAATTTTAATGCTTCCAGAATTTGTCCCGCCGTTAGTGTCCAATTCAAGATCAAAAGCTCCACTAGATGATATTTTACCTGAAGCCGCGCCACTTCCTACTGATATTTCTCCTGTTCCGTTAGGAGCTAAAGAAATATTTCCATTTACGCCATCTGTAATAGTTATAAGGCCAGAGTTTGTTCCACTATTAGTTTCTAATGTTAAATCATAAGCTCCATTAGAAGAAATAACTCCTGCTTCAGAACCTCCGCCTAATTTAGTTAAATCTGTATCTAAAACTACATCACCTGTACCATTTGGAGCAATATTAATGTCACCATTAGTATTTGTACTTGAAATAGTGTTGCCAGAAATAGAAATGTTATCAAAATTTTCCATATCTAACTTATCTGAAATAGAAATTACTTCGTCACTACCATCTGCATATATTATTTGCGCTTTGGTACTAGCTACTGTTACTTTTGCTGCCCCACTTCCTTGAGACATAAGAACACTATAACCACCAGTAGTAGCATTTTGAATCATAAAAAACGCTGTTGTTGTAGCTGGCGCTATAGTTATTGTACAGTTTTGACTTAACGTTCCTGTAAATTTAATAACTCTATACATACCATTTTGAACATTATTAGCTCCATCAGTAGGAGAACCTGCTCTTACCGTTAAAGTAGCTGTAGAAGCATCAGATAATGCTACTGAAACATAAGACGCTATTCTATCTAATATATCTACATTATAATTTGTTGTGTTTCCCCAGGTACCAGACTGTTCTCCTGTGGTAATTTTTTCAATACCGTAATTTGTTGAAAATGTTGAAGCCATTTTATTCTCCTATGCTGCTATTTCTGTCCAACCTGGAGATTGCGTATCGGTTATTTCTGTCCAACCAGCATTTTGACCTGGAATTATTTCCGACCAAACTGTTGGCGTACCTACTAATCCTTGCGCACTTACTCCTAATACACTTATTAATACATCAGGAACGTTAACATTGCCAATATGGGATGTTGTAAGAACACTAGATACCGTAGTTGTTATTCCTGTTCCTGCCGTAGTAGTAACACTAGATACTGTAGATGCAGCACTTACTGACGTTGCGGTTACAGAAATACCTGTTCCCTGGGTTATACTTACAGATCCTATACCTGGCGCTGCTGTAACAGGAGTAACTCCAAAACCTAAACCAGTTTGAACACTAGATACTGTGGCTGCAGCACTTACGCCTGTAACCGTTACTAATTCTTGTCTAACAAAAGCTGCTCCTGTTTGTCCTACGGCCTCTACTCCAGAACTGACACCTACTGTAATTCCGCCACCTTCAATAGTTGTTACACTAGAAATAGAACTAGACATCAATAAAGCGGTAGCACTGACAGACGTTCCTGAACCTTGAATTACAGTCACACCTACAGGCGTACTCCAACCTCCACTACCCCATGTAGAACGTCCCCAACCTCCTTCAGGAAATACATCTGCTGTAACACCTGTTACAGAAACTGTTATAGATTGCGCTGCCGTAATAGTAGGACTACCAATAACACTGGCTGCGCTTACACTACTTGCAGAAACTGTTACAGGTAAGAATTCTTCACTCCAAGGGCCACTTCCCCATGTTAAACGACCCCAACCAGCATTTAAAGTACCTTCAGTCGTTGCAATTCCGCCCATTCCTGAGTGATTTGTACAGTAATAGTATAAATTAGGAGTCGATCCTCCAATTACTATTTGTGTGTAGGCTCCTGAACTTCCTGGTGTACCTGAAGTTGTTACATTAGTAGTATATTCAGAGCCTCCGCTATGTGTTCCATCAGAAGTAGTTGAAAAACGCAAAGGATGACTGGAATTAGAACCCGCTGATTGGTCAAACTTGTACGTAATCCCTTCAAATAAATTTAAAGAAGATTGTTGGTTACCATTAATAAAGTATTTGTTACCACTACCAGTACTGACAACGGTAACAGTATAGGTAACTGTTGACATTCTATGCTATTCTAATTACCGCGTTATTTGCATCATTTGTTGGATACTGAATAGTAAAATCTCCACTACTTGAAGATTTATTACCTCCAAAATCTAATACACAAACAGAAGGTTTAGCAGCATGAGTAGTTGTTCCGCCTGTTCCTGCTGTAGACAACGTGTAATTGTAAATAAGTGCACATCGTGCATTACTTATAGTAGAAGAAGCCCAGGTTGTATCAGCAAAGTCTAAAAAAGCTGTTGCTGTTCCGCCTGAATTATCAGCTAATCCTAATGTAACGCTTCCTAAAGCTAATCCACCGGCTGCATAAACGCCACCGCTGTCTGTAACTTCATTAGTGGCTGTATAACCTGTTAAATCTTGGTTAGCATCCGTTCTACTAGATGTAAACATTGCAATATAATAAGTATCTGCATTAATTACTGAAGATCCTGTGCGCGAATGACTTGTCCAGTAATGTATACCTGCGGTTATTTCTTTTTTGTAACTACCGGTCATTGCTTGTACTATGGCCATTTTATAAACTCCTTATAATTTTGGCCATATCACCATGACCTTGTTTGTTAAACATTGCCCAAAGAGTTGTTCTTTCACTTTGCGCCATCTTATTCATATAATAAATAAGAATTTCTCTCAACTTTTCTCTATGAGCAATAGCTTGATCCCGTATGACAGGTGGGGCTGTATCACTTACAATCATTATCTTATTTAAAGCTAGTTCAGCTATTTGTTCCGGACTGTGTCCTCCATTATCTGAAGTCATAACCGTTACACTGCCAATATCACCACTTCCATCTGCTTGCATCATTACTGAACATCCCTTCGTAAGTCATCATAACGATAAGAATCTCTAGTGTTTTCTCCTTCACCAAGGTTTTTAAGCCAATTAAGAGCTTCCATGTAACGATCGTTATAAAGTTTTAGTAAATTGTCCTCACCTTTCATAAAAGTATACGCTTCAACTAAAGAACCATATAATAAAGCTAAAGAAGCATTAGTTCCTAGCCACGTTTCCCCACTAGCAACTGTAGTTATAGAGTCAGGACGATAAAAATAATGCAATTGCATGTCATAAGCTCCTGTAGGAGGAGGTGACAGTAAAAATGTTGTGTCATTCCAATCGGCATAATACCCTGGCATACCTGTAGAGGTACTATCTGGGTTATAATCTTGTAAAAAAGTTACTTGTTTATAAAGCAAAAACTCTACGTTAGAACCATTTTTTACACTTAAAGAAAAAGGCGCTAAAAAGTCTGTAGGTTTTGATAAAAATTGATTACCTGCACTTGTAGACCCTTCTGAGTTTTTTCTAAACACAGATAACTGTACTTCTTTTAAAATACGTTCTTCTGCATTTACTATAAAAGTATTAAGTTGGTTTACAAAAGTTGTTTCTTCGTTTTGTGTGTAATCTTGAATTGCTGTTTTTAATGTTGTGTATGTAAATGCCATTATGCCTCCACTATAACAGGGCCAGACGAAACGTCACCGCCTCCGCCTAACGTGTCTCCGGAGGTAGCTGTTTCTCCTCCTGTTGCTGTAATTGTATACGTGCTACTTGTTACTACCGTAACCGCAAAACCACTGGATGTCTCAATCATGCTAGTAGAAAAACCATCAAAAGGTGCTGACTTACGAAATCGTGTTATATCACCCGTAGAAAAACCATGTCCTGGTTGTGTAATAGTAATCGTAGTAGAACCAGCAGTCCCAGAACGAAAAGGATTAAATCCTAATAATACTTCTACAGGAGGTTCTGTTCGAGCCGGACGACTAATACGTAAAGCTTGCGGATCAGGTTGAATACGTGGAGGAGTAAGTTGAGGTTGTTTAGCCTCAAACTCATCAGGTCCTACAAGTAACCCATTCCACTCTAAAATCATGGTTTTAAGAGGATATTCTCTTCCAGACCTGTCTGAAATTCCTTTAGCATATTTATTACTAGCAAAACGAGGCATTTTAAATCCTTAATGACTGTTGTGTTGGTACTAAACGTAAAGCAACTCTTTCACTATCTTCAGAAGCTGCTCGTTGCCACTCTTCGTCATACATTTGTTTTAAAAGTCCTATTCTTTGAGGAGCACGTTTAACAGCTAAATAATAAGAAAGTCCTGCAACTAAACACGGTAAAAAACGAAAAGGAACATCAGGAGTATTTTGCGCCGTACCTACATTCTCTATACGTTTTACACGGTAATAAATTAATTGATCTGTTGAGTTATTAGGAGCAGGCCAAACTGTAATTGTAGGAGTTATTTGCCTGTCTATATAAAATTGAGTAGGTCTTCCCTGGGATGTTTTATCAGGAATAGCAAGATAATCTCCTCGGCTTATTCTTCCTATTGATATATCAGAACCATCCCTACGTATAACCGCTTCTAAAATATCTACCGTAGCTTGTGTATCAGATAAGCTAGGTACAGCTGTTACTCCTGTCGTAGTTCCACTTGTAGTTCCTGTAACATTATCTGTTACCACAAAAGTTCCTACGGGAACAGTAATTGTAACGGTAGTTGCTGTAGGTTTAGTAATAATTTTAGCCGTTGCTCCGCTTACAGTTCCTGTAATTGTTTCGCCAATAGTTAAATTAGCCGAAGCCGCTACGGTTAAAGTAATAACTCCTAAAGGATACTCTGAAATAGCAGAGGTTGTAGAAAGCTGTGCCATACTTTGAGTTTCTTCTTCCACAACCCAGAGATTTAAGCCACGATTAGCCCAATCAGAAAATAAAAGATTTAAAGAACGACGCGCTGTTTTAGAATCATAACCTGTACGTAATTCTAAACCACAACGTTCATAAGCTTCTTCAATAATTTCTGTTATACTTAAATTAAAATCTACAGTTCCTGAAGTAGCCATGCATTTATCCTTCCGCTATTTTTTTAAAAATACCTTTTGCAGGAGCTCCATCTTCCCCTGGTTTACGCATTGTTTCTCCTGATCCACTAGCAATTCTTTGCCTTTTAGCATGAATATTGGCATAAAGTCCGGCACCGCCTCTTTTATATTTCTTTTTAGGACGTGCGTCAGGAGAATGAACTCCACCAGACATATACACATATGCTGTGTCACCAAGATTTAATTTCTTTTTCTTTTCATTTCTTGCCGAAACGTTAGCTACAGAATTAAAAGTTGCCATAAAAACCTCCTATGTATTACCGTAAATCTTAATGCATTCTAATATAATAGTATAGGAATCATTAGCAGCTTCATTTTTTGTTCCAAAATATACATCGCCATTAGCTCCGCCTGTACCAAAAGTAGTAGGATTAGGAAGTCCGCTAAAACTAGAAAATTCTAAGTTGTCGCTGTAATTTTCTGGAAGTTGAATTGCCATGACTTGCGTTGTAGCAAACCAATTAATAATAACATTTAAGCCTATATTAGAATACCAAATTTTATTTATGCGTACTCCTATGCAATCATTTCCATTGACAGGATTTTTAGAAAGTGTTGAAACATCTATTTTTTTAACAGGTGTACTTTCACCGGTATCAACATATGTGTGAACAAAAGAAGCTACAAACTTCTGAGGGCCATCCATAATGATTGTATTGGTGTTTACATCAGCCATGATTTATCTCCTAAAAAAGGAGCTTCCGAAGAAGCTCCATTAATTAATTAAGTAGACTCTTTACCGTCGTCTTTTACATAATAGTAAATAACGCCTGTGATTGTTCCTCCAGTAGGAGCAGAACCACCGTGTCCACCTACAACTTTAATTCTTTCTGTAGCTGGTACGCCTACATCTCCTAAGTCAACACCAGCAGTGCTATCACCGCCCCAGATAGTTAGTACTGCTCCTGAGTCTGCGTCTGCCGCATCTAAATATCCATCTGTGTTAACAAAAGTTGTGCCGCCATCATAGTCAGTATAACCCATATCTAATGTAGGGTTAGTTCCGCCAGTTGCGTCACCATTAAAACTAATACCTAATACTACTGCATTTTTAGGAAGAACTACTTTTCTTGTATCGGTTGCTGATACTTGAACATCCTGACCTGCTGCTACAGTTGGTACTAAATAAAATTGAGCCATCATCATCATGCCGCCACAATAAGTTTCTCTTTTATTGTCACCGCCATTTGAACGAACATTACTTGCAAAAGTTGTGTTAGCCATATTTACCTCCTCATAAAGGGTTTGCTTTTAGCGTCTTATGAGTATCTGCTAGGACAGTCGCTAAAAATTATATATTCCCTAGAAAATGGGGGGAACGTTCCCCCCATTCAATTCGTCTTATGATGTTCCTGGAGATCCATAAACACAACGTGGATCTGAGTAACCGTAGCTGTAACGCTCACGGGCTTTAAATCTTACGTTGCCTGTATCGAAATCGCCTTCCATCTTAGTAGACATGCTTAAACGTTCAAAGTGAATAAATCCACGAGGAGCGTCTGTCTTAATAAACCATGCGTTTGCATCGTTTAAGAAGTGATTAACTGTGTAACCCTGTGGAAGCATTCCCATGTTTCTCGTAGCGTTAACATCGTTATCAGCAGTCCCAGGACGTAATGTAGACTCAAGAAGTCTATCAGCTACGAACTGTAAGTTGGATGGAACTATCAATTTAGTACCTTGTACGGACACTTTTAAACCACGTTCGTCAACGTAACCGCCTATGTCTATTAAAGCATTTTCAAGACTGGTTTCGTTAAGGTCAGCAGCTGTTACAGGTCTATTAGCAAATGTACTACCAGTTACCAATGGGTGAGATGTATTAACTAAACTTACACCATCACCACCTGTTATAGTAGCTGTGAAAGCATCGTTTAATATAGTTGCACCTTTAACCTGTTTAGTGTGTGCCATACTTCTTGCTAAAGCTTTTGTATAACGAGAAGCTAGACGATCATAAAGATTATCTTCGATCGCTTCTTCTGTTATTGAGAAAGCTAATGCAATTGTTTCGTTATTATACCTTGCAGTATAAGCTTCTTGTGCATCGTCAAATGATACTGCACCACCCTCGCTTTTAACGGGTGCTGCGCCAAAACCAGATAGCATTACTTCTTCTTCGAATGCTCTTTCTGATGATTCTGTATCAAAGATTTCTGCCGCTTCGTTTTCATACCTGTTATACTCAAGACCAAAAAGGGCGTTGAGTCCAGGTTCTAGCTCTTTGGCGAGCTGTGCTCTAGATATTGCCATGTTTCAATCCTTCCTATACTCCGGTTGTTGATGGTGTACCTTGGGCTATAGAGCCGGTCGGTGCATTAAAGTGGTTATTAAGACGTACAACTAATCCAATTCCTATAGCAGTAAAATCTGCATTTGCAGGATCATCTTCAACACCTACAATACGTAAAGGAAAAGATGCGGTTGCTGCTGCTGTGCTTAAATTAGCTGTAGCTGAAGAAATACCAGTAGTTGTAGAACCACTGTTACCACTTGCCAGTTGCACATTAGCAAAAACATCAGCTCTTACTAAAGCTTCTGTTGCAGCACCAGTGTTATTACCAGTTGCTACCACAAACAGTTGATTAGGATCGTCGTACACGAAAGCCTTTACTGGGTGGTTACTATCCGCTCCAGATCCAGGCCAATAATTACTCCAGGTTGTTTTACCTGTTGTGCTAGAAACATATTCACACCCCCAAAACACACCTACTATAGAGACTGTTCCACCTGTAGCTGCTTCTAAGTCATCAATGACTCCAGCAGCTGTAGGAATAACGGGTTGTCCTCTGTATAGTACGTTTGAATTGTCATAGGCGATTCTATATTCCGTGGCACCTGTAGTATTTGCACCTTGACCAAGCATTTTTAAAGGTCTAAGTCCAAAAGCTCCATTAATATTTGCCATTATAGTATATCCTCTTCTATAATACGGTTAAAAAAATTAGTCCTCACTCTTGCGAGAACCTCCAAATGTTACACGAGTTTCTCTTTCTGGCTTATGAATAGCCATTGCAGGATGCTGAGAACGAGCTAACTCATTGTCAACAGCTGCCATTTGATCGCGGGTTCGTGCCCGATAATAGTTATCTCGCTGTTCTGCGATTTCGATAGGCAACCTGCCAAGTAATAATCCACCTACTCCTATAACTCCGGCATGTTTGCCGTCGTCTATTGTTGGAGCATCAAAATCTGGGTATTCGTCTCCTCGTACTAATTCCCAACCTTCTCGTGACATAGCTGAAACATTTTTACGATCGTCAAAACCCATAACTTCTGCTCGAATCCACCTATGAACATAACCTTCAGGTGGTTCCGGCGCTTCTAAAGCTGATGGTGGCTTCCAGGGCCCTCTGCGTGCATTCTTTTCGCGAGTTTCTTGAGCACGTGCTGTTCTCGTATTACTTTGGGGAGTTGTGTTCTCCATTTTTTCGTTTGTCATTTTCTTACTCCTTCACATATTTTGCGTATTCTTCTAACGGTACGCCCAGCTTTTTGGCTATAGCTACTTGTGAAGGCGACAACCGCACAGTTTTTCGTCCACCTTTATTGCGGGATTTGGAAGTCTCAGCGGACGCAACTTTACGACTTCCTCCGTTAGTAGCCTGGGTTCCTAACTTATGTGGAAACTCAGACGCTAATCTTTTATCGAGTTCAGCATAGTACTCTTGACTTTGTGGGTCAAACCCTTCGTCTTCAATTAAACGCCTGTGGATGCCAAATGAGGCATATGTCATAACTTCGTCATGTCCAAACCACTCGTTTTTGTTAGCCCAGGCCTCAGCTTTTGGATCTGGTGGTTGCTGCTGCTGAGCTTGTTGTTGAGGTTGTTGCTGAACTTGAGGTACTGGATCTACTTGCTCAACAGGTTTTTTTAACTTTGATTTTTCTACAGTTAATGTAGCTAAAGCTTCTTGCGCTTCTACAAGCCTGTCACTATCTCCTGCTTCATGTGCATCTTTTAAAGCACGTTTAGCTCCTGTTAGTTGAGATTCAATCCGTCCTCCAAACTCTTCTTGATAACCTTTATCTAAATTTTGCAAACGAGATTTTAAGTTATCGTTTTCTTTTTTAACGTTTTCTGCAAATTCAACCGCCGATTGTTTTTGGCGTTCTTCTTCGCGCATACGTTTAGTAAGTTTATCAATGCGGGTTTTAACACCTGCACTATAATCTTCTAGCTCATCTTTTTTTTCTTCTTGAATTACTTCTGGTGGTTGCTCTGGTTCCGCATCGCTTCTAATCGTTTTAGCGTTTGGATCCACATCAATGTCTACGGATTCTTCTTCGGCTTCGCCAACTTCTAATTGTCCTTCGGGCATATTAATACTCCTTTAAATATGTTTAACATCATCTGGTTCTAAAATAGTTGCAATCACTTCGTCATCATTAAGAATACGAACTTCTCCGCCATCTATTTTAAAACGTGCTCCTGCGTAACGGCCAATACAAACCCACTGGCCTTCTTTGCACCAAGGCTCAAAATCTCCGCCAAACTTTACCGGGTCTTTATACGCTAATGGTCCAACTCTAAGTACGTACGCCACAACTGTTGCCAATTGTTCACGCTCTCTTACAGCATCCGGAATATAAATTCCTGAGTCTGTTGTTGCTTTCCCCATATACGGCATGACTAAAATACGCCACCCAGTAGGTTGAGGAAGTCTTTCTTTAAGGTTTTTCTCTATTAAACTCGGATCAAGAACTTTAGCATCTTGCGGTTTATATAAAGGTTCTACGTTGACATTTTTCTTTTTCTTGGTTGCTTTCACAACATGGTCGGGCACATAAAGTGTTTTCGACATTAGTTATCCTTTCAATTTTCAATTACTTTCTGCTTTCTCGTTTCTATCCAGAGCATCTTTAACTTCACGCTCTGCAAATTGCAAACCTTTTAACTCGCCTGCCAGTTGGCGGTAGTCCTCCATAGTTTTAGGATTACCCGCGAGTATGGCCTGTTCTGTTAATGCTATTCTTTCTTGTATTCCTTTAAGAATAGCATACGCAAAATTCAATGAATCCACTAAAAGACTCCGTCAAACTTCGTTCCTTTAACCATCGCTCCTGTGCCACGGACACCTTCCGTTTCACCTAATGAATCGCGTGAGTTATGACCCTGTATAGTTTTAACTTCCGCTCCTACTTCCATAATACCTTCTGC
>Ga0115572_10000699_pt1 | contig 28160 bp, 25 predicted proteins | sample COGITO_mtgs_1206_FD_88681 | JGI IMG/M metagenome (GOLD analysis project Ga0115572, IMG submission 88681) | Pelagic marine microbial communities from North Sea - COGITO_mtgs_120607 | ecosystem: Environmental > Aquatic > Marine > Epipelagic | place: Germany:Helgoland, sampling site Kabeltonne... | reverse complement strand
TACAACTTACCGTCAAAATATGCTAAATTATTGAAACAAAAATCGCCGTGCGAGGCATTCAGGTACATATCATTTTTGACGATAAGTTGCTCGATAAAATCGAAAACCTCCTCAACCAAAAGCAGATACAGGGTGGCGTTTTTTTTTAAGAAGGCACATTTTTTGATTAGTCGGCGTTTCAAAGTTGAAGCATACAGCTTTGAACATACCACCTGCCTATTGCTACTGGTTAGCGGTTTTAGCGCGCTGAGAGCGTCTACTTTAAAACTTTTTGAATTGGCCTCGTGCTTGTATATGTAAGAGCAATTGGGGAGGAAAGTCTCTGCATAACATAGTGACGGTACAAAGCCAGAGATAGTTGGAGCCCTGCAGGCTTTGTGTGCTTCGGATAATCTGCCTAAGTTGTCTATATAACCGCGGTGAAAACCAAATTTTAAGATGTTGATAACAATTTCATTCTTGAAGTCAAAGAGCTTGATACAGCTGTTGCCACCCGCTAATAAAAGTTCGCCCCTGTTTAAGTTATCGGAGTCAAAAACGAAAAATCTGTCTGCTAGCATAAAAGCAGTATATTTATTTAGAGAAAAGAAAATGTAAGTATTCTTTGCAATTCGCTTAAATATAGAAGCGTCGTTTCCATACCAGCCCTTAAGTAGTTTTGTGACACGAGCTCTATCATCTAGAAGAAAAATTGCATTTAATCTGGAATTGCATATCCAGGTCTTTTTCGCTCTTGGAGTGATTTGACGGCATACATAGGTTGTCTTTGACGAAAAGTCTCTTATCAATATTTTTTCTGCGTGCGTTGCCCAGTAATAATTAACCAGAGTTTTCTTGAAAATTTGAAAAAAATTCTCTCTTTTTAATAGCAAGCTAATTTTCAAAATTGTTATCCTCATTCAGAGACTTAAATATCTCTGCCGTAATAAACTCCGGTTTTTCGGCAGCATTTATGTCAATTAGCGCGTGTGCTAAAGTATGTCTCAATTCGTAAATCTGGTAACGCTTTCTGAGGCTTGTGATATTGTTTGAAAACGGTTCTATTTTTCTTTTTGATCTTGCTATTGCGATTTCTGGGTTAATTAACATAAATATTGACGCCGTTGGTTTTGGCGCCAGAAACTCAAGGGCTCGCCACAGAAGGAGATTCTTTATATCAACCTCTGGGAACTGTTCGGTCAAATCAACGAATGCATCAACTATATACCGGTCGGCAATGACCCTTGGCTTTATCAGTATTTGAACCCTCAGATACACGCCCCAATATAAAACTAAATCCAAAATCGATATATAAATCCATACTCGTAATAAAAGGGGAATACGGAGTATGTTTTTTTTACGTTCCTCAAGGTCTTGGAAGTTTTTATTGTTTCTTGATACGGTTTTTGACTTTAGATAATTAAACAAAGGCGTGTACCCCGGACGAGCCCAAAAAACACGATTAACTATCTTTTGCTCATTGTAAAGGGAGACAAGTGCAGCAATTTGTGTTCCTTTCCCGGAACAATCTAGGCCTGAAAAACTTATTAGCACAACTACCCACCAACCTTCGTTATCACTCTTTGAATATTATTTAAATACATGATTTTACTATATTTGATGTGACTCTTGCGCATGTTATGATTTGATATTTTTTGCCTTTCCGAAGTGGTAAGGCTTAAGTACTGGTTCAAGGCCAGAGAAATACTCGACCTTTCCTTTTTTACAAACGATATTGAAAAACCGTTAAGCAAGCTGGGAATAGAGCCTGTTTTTGTTGTGATTATAAAACAACCTGAGGCGAGACCATCTAAAATTGAAAGTGGAGCAAAGTCATTAGATGTCGGTAGCACTAACACGTGGGACGATGACAAAATCTTCGCTTTCTGAGTACCTTTCACAAAGCCATGGAAAACACAAAACTCATATTCGGTCGCTCTTGATAGAAATTTTCTAATTTCTGGCTTGGAGCGATGATTATCTCCTATGATTGCACCACAAATATGAAGCTTTATCTTCACCCCCTTTTTGTACAGAATTTCACAAGCCTCAAAGGTCTCAATAAAGCCTTTGCTCTCTGCAAGGTTGGAAAGAAAAATCACATTTAGGTACTGCGAGGTAAAGTCTTTGTCTTTTAAGTCAGAGATGCTTACGGAAAAAAAATTAGGAACCAAATGAAATGACAAACTTTTGTATCTACAATATTGCTTAAACACCTCAGGGCCAGGAGCAACGATAACGTGTTGCCGAGAGTAAACATAATCAATCAAAAGTTTTACAAATCTCGTTGAATTTTTGTAAAAGCTGCTAAATTCTAACCCATGGACATGATTTATGATTTTTGATTTGCTGAAAATCGCCCAAATTAGGATCCAGAGGTCCCGGAATAGAAAGCCCCTCGCGCTCCTGCTACTAGTAAAGTAAACAGGTCCTTTGAAAAGAACCGCACAAAAGGGGTACAGTAAATAAAATACCCCAATATTTTTCCATGAAGAAAAGTCAGAATTGAATTGCACTTTATTTTTAATGCTTTTAGTGCTCTCGTCAAAGCATATAGATTGGCCACTGGCTGTCTTTCCGGGAAGTGGCCCTATCATTAATACTTTGTCCCTGATAAGCAAAGCTTCAAACATTTAACTTGCCCCTAAGGCGCCTGTATTGGCCAATAAAAATTTGATCTACGTTGTAACTTGCTCTGACCAAATACATTAACTGTTTTGTAAATTTGCTCGTAGTTATGCCAAATTCCTCATTGAGCTTTTCCCTAATGATTGGGCCTTCAAGTTTCATTTCGCTCCATAGTCTTGATGAAAGCTGATTATCTGAAATCCTGAATGCTGCTAATACTGCACTTTTTTTCTGAAAGTTAAGCTGGCTGTATATGGCCCTAAGAACAAAGTCCATGTCAGAAGAGAACCTATAATCTTCATTAAACCCTCCCAGACGTTCATAAGCGGCCCGTGTAAAAATAAGTCCTTGCTGAAATATTGGATTAAAATACAAAGAAGAATAGTACAAAGCATTGGGGGAAACTGGACGCCTGGTAAATAAAACATTTCCCTCGAGGTCAATAAAATTAATGCTCCCATAAACTAAATCACCATTGATTTTGTTTTTTAAGAGCCTGGCGACATTGTCTGAGTAGAGGATATCATCAGAATTGATGTATGTAATATGGTGCCCGGTAGAATTTCTGATGCCAAAATTTATTGCTTCGTACATGTTCCCCTTTGGGTACTGAAGAACTTTACAATCATAATTTGCTGCTATCTCAAGCGTTGTGTCCTCCGAGCCACTGTCCACAATAATGTGTTCAGCGCCAATTCGAACCAGGGGCTTTATTGACTCGAAAGTGTCTCGAACTGTTTGCGCGGAGTTCAGTGTTGGCGTAATTATTGACAATCTCACTATTGTTCGCCTCTTGTTTGTAAGTTTGCCATAGCCATAACTGTTGTGAGCATCAATGTAACGATTGGCTTAAAGATGACAAGCCCGTGAATTGACAAAAGCAACACCAATACAAAAGAAAGTCCGATGGCATTAACATATTGTGAGCGCTGTTGAATTAACTTTTTCCCCATAGAGATAAGAAAACCAACGAGTGCAATAAAAAAGAAAATACCATGATCAAAATAAGCTCTAAATATGCCGTTATCTGTTTTCCCTAAAATTTCATTTTCATGATTTCCAAAAGAGCTGGTAATACTATTCGGCCCCCCCCAAAGAAAATTGGATAGATTTAGAGCATCGGTTAGCCCATCAAATACGCTGCTCCCAATATTTAAAAGATAACCCAGTATAAACGCACCAAATTGGAAGCCCGCATTAGTGAGGATGCCAAGAATACCAATCAGAAAACAGAGAGTTAAAGCCAAGACAATCTGATGTTCCTTTCGAGAAGAAAGAATAAGCCAAACAATCAAAAAAGCCAAAAACATGGTGTACGACATGGTTAACACGCAACAAGTTAAAACTGCCAGGAAAACCAGAACTTTGTTTTTTAAGAAGCGCCTGTCGTTGAATAAAATCAATGTATACAGGGGTAATAATCCTGCCAGGCTCCCAGATGCGCCACCCTGAAAAAGATTTAAGCGGGGGAGATAATTTCCAAATAAAAAACGACCATCCAGGAACTTTCCATCACCGAGGTAATGTAAATAAGGAGCAAATCCCTGGATCCCAGACCAGTCGTATACGGTGAAGAAGTAGTTTACCAGCGCGACCATAGAGGAGGTGGCTATGCCGACTATTAATAGTTCAATGACCTTCGCTAGGCGATGAGGGTTGCACTCTAAGTATTTGCCTAAAATTATCAACATTAACAAGGGAAAGCCAGCCAGCCTAATGGTCGACAAAAACGTCATTAAACTTGACTCACCCTGCACAATCGCCACGGCCTCTGATATCAGCAATATTATGAAACTCGCCACTAGTATTGTGTATTCATTAAATTTTAATCGAGGGCTTAACCAAATCTCAGTTGTAGCTGCAACGAGGCCGACAATCCCCATGATGTCAATTATTACGTTAATGGCAATATTGCCGCCACTAAGGCCAAGAATTGCGAATTTTAGAGGATATAATATGAACGGAAGTTCAGGAAGTTTGATTTTTTTTGTGACTAAAAATACGATCAACATCACAATTGCAGCTGCTGACGCCGCTGCCGATGTTTGAAGTAGAGTGGCTAGCATAACAAAAATGCCACTGAGTAAGAGAATATCTAGCGCTCTAATCTGAACATATAAATTTTTCAGTTTTAGGCCCTGCTTTGATCAAACATCAGAGTTCATACTCCGCGTCAAGCGCATCCTTGTGAAACATTCTAACAGTATCCAGCGAAAACCTCTCCAGATCATAGCCAAAAAGGGACATTTTATGGATTAGATCATTAGTTACTGTTATTATGTGGCATCCAACGGTGTCGGCCTGGATAATATTATATAGCTCTCGGGTGCTTGCCCAAATTATCTCAGCGTTAGGATTGCTTTTCAATATATCAACAGAGTCACGAACTACTACCATGGGGTCGCGACCAGTATCAGCGATTCTTCCTGCAAAAATCGACACGTAACTGGGGATATTGGGGTTCAATGAGGAGCTTGTGGTTTTAACTTGTTCAAGTGTCATTATCGCCGTTACGTTGACTTTCACTTTCTTTGCTACAAGCTTTTTAATTAATGGGGCTGATGATTGCCCTTTGGTGTTTGTTATCGGAATTTTTACGTAGGCGTTTTCGCCCCAGCTTGCAATTTCTAGCGCCTGGCGTTCCATATCTCCAAAATCATCAGAAAACACCTCAAACGATATCGTTTTTTCTTTGATGTCCGAAAGTAGCTCTTTTGCAAAGTTCCGGTAGTCCTTTACTCCAGCTTTTCGCATTAATGTTGGGTTTGTTGTCAGTCCCTTTACATCTTTGTGCCGAGCCATCTCCAGCATACTGGCCTTGTCAGCGCCATCTGCGAATATTTTAACCGTTAGTGAGCCGTCACTGTGCATTTTTGTCTCCGAGAATTAGGTTAGCAGCTTCAAACAGTGATCCAACTATATAATCACTGGATTCTGGTTGTTCCTCGTTGTATCCGTAATTGATGAAAAGAGTAGTGCAATTTGCAGCGTTTCCAGCAGAAATGTCCTTCCAGCGATCGCCAACCATAAAGCTGCCTGTCAAGTCTAATTGCCATTGTTTTGCTGCAGAAACCAACATGCCTGGACGAGGCTTTCTGCAGCTACACATGTCAGAGTCGTCATGATAACATATCATAAAACTATCGATGAGCAATTTATAACCGAGCCAACGGTTAATCTCTTCAACATTTTTCCTATCTAGAGTTCCGCGGGCAACATCCGGCTGGTTTGAAACTACGATGATTATGAACCCAGCTTCTTTTAATCGGGAAATAGCCTCTTTGACCCCGGGGATTATTTTAAGGTTTTTTAATGATGTGGGGGGGTGCGGACGTCCATTTTTCAAGATCACTTGATTTATGACGCCATCTCTGTCTAGGAACACTGCTCTGTTTTTCACGTTTCTGTTGATTCCCATTTAGTTGGGTTGGTTTTTAACTTAGGATGTGAAACTAACAAGTGCCAAATGACAGCCTGGAAGGCCTCTGTGTGTGGTGTTACATTTTCATTACTCACCGTGGGCACGATTATACATTCCTCAGCAACTTGGGCTGTGTAGCCTCCATCCCGACCAACGATCCCCATAGTCTTGGCGCCTTTAAAGGATGCATATTTCAGCGCTTCTACAAGGTTAGTGCTTACATTTTTTTCAATATTGCCACCTCCAACAGAAAGTACAAATATGCAGTCATTTTTGTTTAACCGGCTTATTTTCAGCCATTCAACAAAAACTGTTTCCCAGCCCTCATCATTAGTGCGAGCGGTAAGTTCGGAAACATTGTCGGTGGGGCAATAACACTCAATCCCCACTATTTTCCGAAAATCATTGACTGCATGAGAACAATTGGCGGCGCTACCACCGACGCCTAAAAAGAATATGCGCCCACCAGATTCTTTGACTATTCGCAATTTCTCCACCATCTTCTCAATAGCGGCAGCCTCGATCTTATTCGTTATTTCAATAGTTTCACGCAGGTGCTTTTGTGAATAACTCATAAATATTTTCCTTCTTTTAAAAATAACTCAGTTTCCTTTAAACCACTATGTGATCCTATTTCATAAAATCGCTGATGCATTTCATAAGCAATTAACTCTCTAGCAAGAGCGAGCTCTGTGTAAAGTTCAGAGAGATCATACGGATTGCCTAAAGGTTGAAAAGACAAAGTTGTGGTTGGTAATATTCCTAATCCGTAATCGATATATTTCATCTGGTCGTTTTTAACGGATTTGCTGTGGGCAATTACTAACCCATTTTTGACTGCGGTGTTACTTCTATCCCAGCGATCCTCATTTTTCATAACAGTCATAAGAGATGGCTTTGGGGTATTTATGAACACTCGATACACTTCTGCAAAATCAATTGGAAGAAATGAGTCGCCATACATTACAAAAAATAACTTACCAAGGTGCTTCGATGCTTGCGTTAGAGCCCCGCCCGTTCCTAAAGGTACGTTCCCGTCTTCAGAATAAATAACATTTAATCCAAATTGACTGCCATCACCAACAGCCAACTCTATTGCGCTGCCAAGAAATCCTGAACAAATCACAACATTTTTCACGCCCTGAGTTGCGAGATAGCTTAATTGCCAGAAAATAAAAGGTTTCCCGTTAACTTTGATTAATGATTTTGGTGTTTTATCGGTAAGGGGTCGCAGTCGTTGGGCTAACCCCCCAGCAAGGATGGCGACTGTTAGCATATTATATCCTTATTATTTTTGTTCCTTCAAAATCAAAGCGAAACCTTACTTCTTCAAGGCCTGCTAGCTTCATGGTACGCCGCAATTTGTCTCGGTTTGATGCATAAAACATTAGGAAACCACCTCCGCCGGCGCCAACCACTTTGCCGCCAACGGCGCCATTTTGGAGAGCAAGATCATACCAGTTATCTATTTCGCCATTACTCATACCAGTTGAGCGTCTCTTTTTGTGTTCCCAGTGTTCATGCAAAAGCTCGCCAAATAGGAGAGTATTCCCCGCCTCGAGCGCTTCCTTACTCTTGATTCCCAATTCCTTGACGTAGTCTAGGTTTGAGAACATCGCCTCATCACCGCTTTTTGACCGGTCTTCTTGATCTTGAAGAATTGAACTGGCGCTGCGCGAAAAGCCAGTAAAAAACAGCACTAAATTGTCTTCTAAATCAATTAATGTGTCCTCAGATAATTTTAGTGCCTCTGAGACCACACTGTGATCTTTTTTAAAGGTGAAACAGGTAATACCCCCATATGCAGAAGCATATTGATCTTGCTTTCCAATTGGTTCGCCTAAAATGTCAATCTCTATGTGACAAGCTAGTTCTGCTAGCTCTTGTGGATGTATCATCTTATTATTGTGTGTGTATAAGGCTTTTAAAAGTGCGGTAGTGAAACTACCCGAAGAGCCTAGGCCAGTACCTGCCGGTATTTCAGCTAATGCGGTTAGTTCAATTTGTGGCTCATTTCCTTTAAAGAGTTTCAATGCTTCTTTGAAAATGGGGTGTTTGATTTGACGCTCATATCGAACCGTTTCAGTATCGGAGTATTTTAAATAAATACCTTTTGAAAAAGGTCTCAGCGCTGAGACATAGACATATTTATCTATGGCAGCAGCAATCAGGAACCCCTCACTGCATTGGTAATATGATGGTAAGTCGGTTCCACCTCCACCTAAAGTTATTCTTAGAGGGCTACGTGCAATGATCAAAGCCAGAATCCTTGTATAATTTTTCAATAATCTTGAGTGAAGCTAGAGCATCTTGAAGATTTGCAGAAGGTTGGCGGTCTAATATTATATCATCACAAAATTCGGAAATTTCTGACGTCCAAGAATTGTCAACCATTGGGTATTCCCAAGAAATTGTCTCTGGAGGCCCCATCTGAGGCAACATTTTATACCATGTTAGCCGTTCGACCCCGTAGCTACCGCCAAGACCGTTAATTTCTAGTTTGCCGTCCCGCCCAAAAATTTCGAATGAAAAAAGATTTTTCCACTCGGTACAGGATGCATGGAGAAATGCAATCTTATTAGCCTCTGTTTGAAGGAGCATAAAACCATTGTCATCTACTGGCATGTCCCAAAAATAAGTGTGAACAGACCCTTTTATATCAGTGAACTCTTGGTTTAGGTACCATCTTGCGAGGTCTATTAAATGTGGTCCCTGATCTTTAAGCTCTCCGCCACCAGAAAGTTTGGGATTAGCTCTCCATTCCTGGTCATATCCCGTCCGACCGCCATGACCGTATCTGCCGCGGATGTACATCAGTTCACCAATTTTACCATCAACGACCAGTTCTTTAGCTTTTTGCATTGCTCGATGATAACGATGATTGAAGCCCACTCTGATTTTCACATATTGATATTGGACCTCTGAGATTAACTCTTGAAGTTCCCTAACAGTTCTCGCCGCTGGTTTTTCAACTAGGACATGTTTGCCAAATTTCACTGACTCTGAAACAATTTCTGCAAGTGAGTCATGGAGGGTAGCAACAATCACCATGTCAACTTCATGCAAAGCAATTAAATCTCGCCAATTTTGGAAAGCTCTCGCTTGACCATTAGATAATTTTTCTGCGCGCTCTATTTGCAAATCTGCACAAGCGACTAGTTTAGCTTTTGCCCCTAGTGCGTTTGCGCGTTTCTCACCGATCAACCCGCATCCAATTATCCCGACCCCGATCATTTATCACCCCAATGCAGACCTCTGTCCCGCCCAGTTATGCGGCGTAAGGTGTAGGCGTCACTCTTATTTAACTCACCAACGTGTTCGGGCCAACTTCCCCATTTGTCCCATAAAGCGCTTATGAGTTTTCCAGTTATTCCGTTACTTTGTTCTGACGCTAAAAACAAAGCCAAACTTGACCCTGCATCTAAAGGTGCGCCACCTTCTTCCTGTTGTTTTAGGGCATTTTTAAAGAATGATCGCCCGACTTTTTCTGGGCCAGCTTCTAAAATTTCATCTAGAAGGCGCGTGTTCAATGGTCCTGGCGCTATCGCATTAACATCGATTTTGAACTCCCGCACCTCTTCTGCTAACGTTTCGACAAAGCGGACTATTGCCGCTTTAGATACTGCGTAGGCACTCAAATTAGGCATTGGGTTGGTTGCGCCTCCGCCAGAGAGCTGAATAATTTTACCTTTTTTTTTGCTTTTGAAAATGGGCAGCACCTCTCTAGCCATCAGGATGGAACCCAAAAGATTAACTTCAATTGTTCGGACCCAGCTTTCCCAATCTACAGTTTCTACGTTACCTTTTGGACCATATATTCCTGCATTGTTCACAAGCACATCAAGCGTTCCAAATCTTTTTAATGCATCTTCAACAAACTCTTTGGTGTTGTCATTGTTTGATACATCCATGCAGTGCCAAAATATTTTCTGGCTTGGCAATGCCCTTTCTTGAAACGAATTTCCAACCTTTTCCATGAGAACTTGGTCTCTGGCACACAAAGCAAGACTGGCACCTTCACTGAAGAATTTTTCTGCGATCGCCAGGCCTAACCCTTGACTAGCCCCGGTGATGATTGTGACCTTTCCAGCAAGTTGTAAGTTCATTTTTAGCCCTTATTACCAACGGTTTGATATTGAACTGCTCTAAGTTGCGCTAATTGTGGAACGAAACAGTTGGCATCAACAACCAGAAATTTACTGCATGAATGAAGACAAAGTTCAGGGCGGATTTTCTTGTAAAGTGCCCATTCTGTGCAAATAACTAATCCGTCTGCTTCGGAGAGGGTCTCCTCTGGGGAGTTGCAAATTATTACATCTTTTCCCCAACCCTCTGGTAGCTCGTCGACAACTGGATCATGAACAAATATTTGTGCTTTGTTATCTAACAGCCAATTGCATAAGTCTATAGCTAATGACCGCCTAAGAGTATTGGTGTCAGGCTTGTATGTTAACCCCCAAATCGCAATTTTTTTGTTGAGTAAGCTTGGAAAGTATTCGTTTAGTCTGCGCTGCACCCATTTCTTGTGTTCGTCGTTACTCATTAGGATTGAACTCAAGAGGGGGGTATTTAGCCTGTTTTTTGTTGTTATTTGGTCAAGAAAAACAAGATCGCGAGCCAAGGTGCCTCCAGAAAATGCTGAGCCTGGTGAGAGGTAGGCTCTCGGCCCAATGCGTTTATCAGTCTTTAGACCCTGTTCGACCTCGCGTGCATTCGCTCCGACAAGTTCACACACAGAAGCTATTTCATTTGCAAAAGCCACAGACATTCCAAGAAAAGCATTTATCGCATGCTTGGTCATCTCAGCGGATTCAACTGACATCCAGATAATTTTGTTAGAAATGGGCTTTAACAAATTTTCCAATTGTCTTTGGTCCTGACTAGTGCGAACGCCAACAATCATTCGGTCAGGATTTAAAAAAACATTCAATGCGTCGCCTAATCGCAAATTTTCGGGAGAATAGGCAAAGCTTAGATCTTTATTTGGGACGCTTTCTTTGGCAAAAACTTCTAATTTTTGGATTGATCCGCTTGGTAATTGGGAGGATAATAAAATCAATACGCTCGTTCCCAAATAAGGAATTATTGATTTTACCTGGTCGATTACGTAACAAGCATTTGCCCGGTCATCATCGTCCACTGGTGTATCAAATGTAACCCAGATTATTTCTGTATCTTTTAGTGCATCTTTGGCAGAGGAGGTGAACGACAAATGCCTTTGTGCAAGTCCTGTTTTCAAGAGCTCATCGAGGCCGGGTTCAAAAACTGGGGCACTACCACTTTTTAAGCTTTGAACAATGTTGTTATCGTATTCAAGGCCTGTGACGTCATGCCCTCTCGCTGCAAGACCTGCCGCAATGACAGAGCCAAGGTGCCAAATACCAAACACGCATACTCTCATCTTAGGATCTCCGACCAAATACCCATTCATTTTCTCTCAAAAATCTAACAGTTTTTTGTATTCCCTCATGAATACTGTGTTTTGGCTGCCAGCCGAGACTCTCTATTTTTTTGGTGTCAAGGTGGATAAATGGATTATCGCCGATCCAACCTCTCTTGCCGCCTCCGTACTCTAGTTTAGGTGACAAATTTAACTCCTCACAAATCCACTTGACAGAGTCATTTACTTTACAGTGCCCATCGACCCCAAGATTATAGATGTTTACCTTGTCATTTGAATTTTGGATTGCGACCATTACGGCATCAATGCAGTCTTGAATGTACAAATAAGATTTTCGTTGCTGTCCATCGCCTAAGATGTGGAGACGTGAGGGATCCTTTTGAAGCTTCTTGTAAAAATCAAAAACATGGCCATGGGTGTAGCGTTCACCAAGAATTGAAACAAATCGAAATACCCAGGATTGGAATCCAAACCCTTCACAATAAGCTGAAATCATCCCCTCACACGCTAATTTTGATGCCGCGTAAAGAGAGGTTTGCAAAGGGAAGGGAGCAGTTTCCGGTGTCGGAATTACAGAAGTATCTCCATAAACAGATCCCGTGCTTGAAAATACAATTTTTTGTATGTTGTTAGATCGCATGCTCTCGAGAACATTAAAAGTTGCAATCGTATTTTGTTCAAGATCGCGGCCTGGGTGTTCTGTTCCAAATCGTACGTCGGCGTTAGCGGCTAAATGGAATACGAGATGACATCCCGCCATTTTTTCTTTTAAAAAACTTGCGTCCAGCAAATCTCCTTCAAAAAATTGAAATCTTCCTGATTTGAATGCCTTTCCCAAAAATTTTATCTGGCCTGTCGACAAATTGTCGAGCCCGATGACTTCGAAGCCTTCGGCGATTAAACGGTCAACTAAATTGCTGCCAATGAACCCTGCGCAACCCGTTACAAAAACTTTCATGATATCTCCCGTGAATTGAATTTCATGACATGAAAGCGAGCTTTTAACTTTCTGCCTGACTTTAACAGCAATAACAGTCCTCTGAACTCAGATATGGCAGAGATCCAAAGTATGCTGAGTTTGATAGATCGAAACTCATGTGCAAATAATGATGCCGCGAGCAGCCGAATATAAAGTGCAACAGTATAAGCGAAATGCAAGTAGATGTTACGCCATATCGTCGTCCTGACCCTTTGTTTGAGGGGGCGTTGGTCGATGACATAACTCAAAAATAAGCGTAAGTAAGGTGAAGTGACTGAAACACCCCTGGTCGTGTTGAACAGAAATTTGGTTGTTAGGCGTGTTTCAGATATCAAGTGGCGATATCTCAAGCTTGGTTCATACCATAACTTATATCCCGCCATTATAATTGCTAGACACATTTCAGGGTCTTCGCCACCAGAAAAGCCCTGCAGGAAAGTATCTGCTGAAGTGCCTCGCGATGGGTTCAATATTGGTTCAAAACCAATTTTCTTTGCTCTAATCCAAGCACTACGTCGAAATACAGAACCGGCTCCCCAGAAGTAAAATCGACTGTTGTCTGCATAACCTCTACAGTCCCCCTGGCTCCCAACGGCATATTTCCCCTCGAAAAAGTCAAACCATTCTGGAACCTGCACATTAGGGGAAATTTGTGCGATGCCAAAAGCACCTATAACTCCGACATCACGTCTATATTTCATCGTTTCATGTGCTGTCTGAACATAATCTTTGTCAACTAAATTATCATCATCAACTATGCACACGACTTCTGACTGTGCAGCCCAGAAACCGGCTTCTATAGCGGGCGTCTTTCCTGCAGCTTCAATTTGGATTATTCTGAGTTTAAGGTCGGGGTTGTCTTGTGTAAAAGTCTTGATTAAAGGCAGAGTGCCGTCGCTGGATCTGTAATCGACTATGATGATTTCCCAGTCAAGCGATTCTGTAAACGCCTGTTGTTTTAGGTGTCGGAGAGTTTCCTCAATCCTTGGCATTGAATTATGGGTGCATATTAGTACGGAGACGTTCAAAATAAAAATAATCCGAGATTTAGAGGTGATAACTGAGGCGCCGCAGAAGATTATAGAGGGGCCTCAGCCCAGGTATTACAAAAAAATGTTTGAGCATGTCTATGTGATGAGGATGGGTAGTAATCCGATTTTCTTTCTTTAGCAAATCTTCTCTTCGGGTTTTCAGTATATGTAGCCCGCGAGAGCTTAAAGATGATCCGGGCACTTGATTGTCGTCATCTATTGAGCAAGAAATCTCGATTTTTGGCACACCGATTTTCAAGGGCAGCATCCAAATTTCTGCTCCGTTTTGTTCGAAGTCAAACGGCGTATTTTTGGGCCAGCGCCGCAGCCTAAAGTACGGCTGATCTTTGAGTACCATGTTAAAGGTACGGTGTGAAAATATACCGACCAATGAAATATTGTAAGCAAAAGTCCCGTAAAGCTCGATTGCTCTTGTTTGCCTCAAATTATTTGCTGTGGATGTGTAATGAATAACATCAAACGCATCCAATTCTGTTCTTTCTTCGATTAGAGAAAACTCCTCATGGTGCGCGCCGAGGCCAAAGAAAGAGTATTGCAAGTAGTCAACGGATTGGTTGTCCATTGTTTCAAAAATCATATTTAGTGATTGCGGGGTAATTTGAAGAAAGTGATCTTCGATCCAGTAAAAAAGATAATCCTCTTTGACGTGTTCAAAAATTTCTATTGTGTCTTTTTTCCACCCTCTGCCAGAGTCAACATTGAATAAAATAAGTTGGGATCCTAGAACCTCTTTTAAGTGTCGAGCAGATTTTTCCTTTAACAAACCTCTTATGTTTACATACCATTTTTCGAAATCGCATCGCTCAAGGCGGGCTAACGACTCCGTCATTGCTTCAAAGCGTTCATTTGTAGAAATTTGTATGTTAGCGAACACACATTTGCTGACATGCTTTGCCACGTAATTTTTCCCCATGTTTTTATGATTACAATCCGCTTTAAAAAATATGGCAGACGCGTATACCTGGAATAAAATCTCTATTAATTAAGATATTCTTTCCGCCAGTTGCTTGAAAAGAGCATTTTCAGCCATCAAACTGTTGTATGAACCGAAAGCAGATAATTTACCGTTGTTCAGAAGGATTATGTTATCACAGTGTTGAATTGTGCTTAGTCGATGTGTAACGATAAATACTGTTTTTGCAGGAGTTAACAGGCGAATATTCGACATTATTTCCTTTTCGGTCACTGTGTCTAAAGCGCTGGTTGCTTCATCCAAAAACAAAACAGGTTTTTCCGAATACAGTGCACGAGCTATGGCTAGTCTTTGGCGCTGCCCGCCTGACAGTTTAGTGCCTCTTTCTCCTATATTAGTTTGATAGCCATCAGGTAGTTTATTATTTATGAATTCATGTAGTTGTGCTATTTTTGCACATTCTTTCACCCTTAAAATGTCCGTGTTTTGATCTCCTTTGGTTCCGACAATGTTGGCGGAGACGCTGTCGTTTGTGAGAAATATTTCCTGCTGCACATATGATAAGTTGTTTTGCCAGCATCGCAAATTTTGTTCAGTGAGCAAATGGTTATCAATAGTTATGGAGCCACTGGAAGGCTGCAATAACCCAAGCATAAGATCAAGCAGAGTAGTTTTGCCCGCACCTGTGGCGCCGACGATGCCGATTGAGGATCCTTGTTTTACGGAGAAACTGACATTGGATATCGAGTGCGACCCGCCCCCAGAGTGTCTGAAATGAACCATGTTGAAGTCAAGTTTTTGTTCAAATTTCAGGCGCTGTGTGTTTTGATCTGAGAGTTTAGTGATCTTTTGATCTCTTCTTTTCCACTTTTCGAGGTTATCGATAAGTGAAGCCCCGCTATTGGAAGCAAAAATGCCGGTGTAAATGGTCTGAAATACGGGCTTTATTTTTAACGCGGCCATAGCAAATATGCTGAGGGCTGGCAGTTGATCGCTTGGGAATTGAAAAAAATCAGTTGAGGCAACTAAATTTATAGAAATAATCAAAAATCCTACAAATACAGAAGTTTCAATTAATACGCTGGGCACTTGAGAAAGTGTCAGAACCGACGCTGAAAACTTTGAAAAATTGTAAGCTGCATGGTTAAAGGCTGATACATGGGATTGCTCTTCGCCCGTTAGTTTTATTAGCTTAATGCCTCCAAGAGTGTTTGATAGCCTGAGGTGTCGCAACCCGTTGAAGTGTGTTAGTTGATCGCCTAATTCAATTATCCTGGCGCTCTTTGAAATATGATACAAACAATATAATGCGCTGAAAGATAGCGCAGCAATGACCGTGAGTTCGAAATTTACGAGCAAGAGAATAGTCGATATGAAGGCTAATTGTAGTAGCGCCGTTACCATCAAAACAAGCGGCCTGACCAGCGCCATCACGAACCTGTCAACTTCCGCAATAATTGTTTTAGTCATCGCTGAGCTATGTTCCTGGAGAATCTCAGAATATGGTTTTTGGACATAGGTGGTTAGTGCCATAGTTGCGAGGGAAGACCCGGAATGCTCAATAAAGCGATTGATCTTCAGGAGCGCAAATAGCTTGAAGGAGGCGGAAAAAATCAAAAACCCAATAGAAGCTAAACCCAGTAAAATTTGAAAATCTTTTGTTTGAGTTATGCCAAATACAGCGGTTGACCAATCAAAAGCATAGGAAAGAACATAGCTATCGGTTAGGGCGTTTGGGTTCGTGATAGAGTATAAGAATGGAGACAGTGATAAAACGCTCACAGACTCTAGTGTTGCTACGGCTGCTGACAGTGCAACGATGTGCAGCGATTTTTGTTTCTCATCATCTGTTAACAAACTGAAAGCACGCCGAAACCGAGAGAAAAACATTTTAACCCACCCTATTTTTCAGCTATCTTTTGTAATGTTATTTCGACGAGTCTTAAAAGTGACGCAAAATGATTTACTCACCTTGAATAAAAGTAAACCGCCTTGTAACAGCTTACTCTTCTCTTTAAGAGTTTAAAAGTTTTTTAACATGGGATTCGACGTGACTTTGTATTCTTATAAATTCTAGCTGAGGGTTTTTCCAAATTGATTTTGAAATTTCAGCGTTCGTCAGAAATTTATTTTTTGCACGCGATCCATCTGAATCTGTTTCATTAACGATTAGTGTTTTATTCAACAATAAAATGATTATGAAAAAACTTGTTTTCCGCTATGTTGAAGCAGTTCTTCTTTAAAATTAAAAAGTAGAATGTTCCAGTGCGGGGTGACTTATATCTGGTCACAGCACGATCAACGTTTGTTGGAGGGTAATATGTTGGTTCCGGTACTTTTGTCTGGCGGAACGGGGTCACGTTTGTGGCCAGTTTCGCGGTCATGCTACCCAAAACAATTTGTAAAACTTTTCGACCCTGAGTTTTCGATGCTCCAACAGACAGCCAAGCGTTTGGATGAGCTGGAGCTCGAGAAATCAGGCTGGATTGTTGTAGCTGGTGAACAGCACAGGTTTTTGGTTGCGAACCAGCTCAGTGAAGTTGAAGCCAAGGTAGAATGTATCATTCTCGAACCATTTGCTCGAAACACAGCTCCTGCCATTGCTTTGGCAGCTATTCAGGCATTGAAGTTTTCGCCAAATGCCAGACTTTTAGTGCAGCCAGCTGATCATATTATCCCCGATACAAAGAGTTTTTGTGAGTTAATTGATGCTGGACTTGCCGCTAACCGGCCCATACTCACATTTGGTGTTGTTCCAAAACATGCAGAAACAGGTTTTGGTTATATTGAGGTGGGACAGAAGATTGAGGAAACGGGAGCATTCGATGTTGTGAGTTTTAAGGAGAAACCGAACCAAGGTTTGGCCAATAATTATTTCGCGGGTGGAAAGCACCTTTGGAATTCTGGCATGTTTTTGATTGATGCAAAAAAATATATGAATGAGCTTGAATGTTTTCAGCCTGAGATTGTTGACGTTTGTATCGAGGCAAGTGAACATGCGTGTAACGATTTTGGATTTCTCAGAATTGATCAAAAAAAGTTCGAAGCTTGTCCATCTATTTCAATTGATCATGCAGTCATAGAACAGTCAAAAAATGTTTCTGTGATGCCGTTCAAAGGGTGTTGGTCGGATGTTGGGGCGTGGGATGCCCTATCTAACGAAATGCCCTCTGACGAAGAAAAAAATGTTATTATTGGGGATGGGTTAGCGGTGGACTCGGTAAACACGTTTATAAAGTCAGACAGTCGACTTGTTGCCACGTTGGGGGTGAGTAATCTATGTGTTATTGAAACACCTGATGCAGTTCTTGTGATGCCCAAAGATTCAGCCCAAGAGGTGAAAAAAATTGTAGACCTTTTGGCGAGGTCTGACAGAAAAGAAACGTTTGAGCATAAGTCTGTCCATCGGCCTTGGGGCAGTTATCAAGTGCTTGCAGAGGGTGAGAGTTTTCAGGTAAAAAAGCTCATTGTAAAGCCGGGAAAATCGCTCTCACTCCAGTTGCATCGTTATCGGTCGGAGCATTGGGTGGTTGTCAGTGGTGTTGCGGAAATCCAAAATGGTTCAGACGAATTAACCTTAGTTCAGAATGAGTCTACCTACATAAATGTAAATACAAAACACCGACTCACTAACACCCAAAAATCAGACCTTATACTTATTGAAACACAAACAGGGTCTTATTTTGGAGAAGATGATATTGTTCGATTTGAGGACAGCTTTGGTAGACTTGATAACCACAATTAAAACGCTGGCGTGAATAGAAACGGAAACAAGAACAGAAAATGAAAAAGAAAGCACTGATTACCGGAGTTACTGGTCAAGACGGATCATATCTGGCGGAGTTTTTGTTAGGCAAAGGCTATGAGGTGCATGGTATAAAACGACGCGCCTCATTGTTTAATACCCAACGTATTGATCACATTTATCAGGACCCCCACGTCAGCAACACTAATTTTATTCTCCATCATGGCGACCTAACCGACTCTTCTAATCTCCTCCGGATTCTTCAGGAAGTGAGGCCAGATGAAGTTTACAATTTAGGCGCCCAATCGCATGTTGCTGTCTCTTTTGAGTCTCCCGAGTACACCGCGGATGTGGATGCAATGGGTGCCCTTCGGTTGTTGGAGGCAATCCGTATACTCGGGTTGAATAAGACAACTCGATTTTACCAAGCATCAACTTCGGAATTATATGGGCTTGTGCAAGAAACCCCCCAGAGAGAGTCTACTCCATTTTATCCAAGGTCCCCTTACGCCGTTGCGAAGCTCTACGCTTACTGGATTACAATTAACTACCGCGAAGCTTATGGCATGTTTGCATGCAATGGCATTTTGTTTAACCATGAATCTCCTCGGAGGGGGGAAACTTTTGTCACCAGAAAAATTACAAGAGGTTTGGCCAACATTTCACAAGGACTGCAATCTTGTCTGCACATGGGAAATCTTGATGCTTTGAGAGATTGGGGGCATGCGAAGGATTTTGTGCGCATGCAATGGATGATGCTCCAACAAAACGAACCAGAGGATTTTGTTATTGCGACTGGTGTGCAGTATTCGGTTAGTCAATTTATTAAATGGGCTGCAAAAGAGTTGGGCGTCACCATAAAGTTTCAGGGCAAGGGGCTTAGGTGTAAAGGAGTGGTGACTGGTATTATTGGCGACAAAGCCCCGGCAATTAAAGTTGGCGACGTGATTGTTAAGGTCGACTCACGCTACTTTCGTCCAACTGAAGTCGATACTTTATTGGGGGATGCTTCAAATGCGAAGGCTAAGTTAGGGTGGTCTGCTGAAATATCAGTGCAAGAGATGTGCCGAGAAATGGTCGCCGAAGATCTCAAAATTGCCCAAAAAAATGCTTTACTAGAGAAGCATGGCCTCGGGTCTTCTCTCTCCTCTGAGGATTTTTAGCGGTGCCAAAAAAAAGAATTTTTGTCGCGGGACACCTGGGAATGGTTGGAAGCGCTATAACGCGCCAGCTTCTCAATAATAACAATTCTGATGTTGTTACCGCGTTGCGTTCTGACTTGGATTTGACCAACCAGTCTAGCGTCAGAAAGTTTTTTGAACATCAACGCTTTGACGAGGTTTATCTGGCTGCTGCAAAAGTTGGAGGGATCCACGCTAATAGCTCGTATCCAGCAGAGTTTATATACGAAAATCTGATGATCGAATGTAATGTCATTAACGCTGCCCACATAAATGGAGTTCAAAAGCTTCTTTTTCTGGGATCATCATGTATTTATCCAAGATTAGCAAACCAACCGATGACTGAGAGTGCTCTTTTATCTGGAGCCCTTGAGCCTACTAACGAACCATACGCCGTAGCAAAAATCGCAGGTATTAAATTATGTGAGAGCTACAATCGTCAATATGGCAGGGACTACCGGTCCGTAATGCCTACGAATCTTTATGGCCCAGGCGATAACTACAGTAGTAAAAACTCCCACGTCATTCCAGGTTTAATACGTCGTTTCCATGAAGCAAAAATAAACAATGAAGCTGAAGTCTTGGCTTGGGGGACGGGCCAACCTAAAAGAGAGTTTCTTTACGTAGAGGACATGGCTGCAGCGTCAGTTTTCATAATGAACTTGCCAATGGAGGCATATAGTGCACGTGTGTCTCCAACACTGTCTCATTTGAATATTGGAAGTGGAGTGGAAATCACCATTGAAAAACTTACTCAGTTGATTGCAAAAACGGTTGGGTTTGCGGGCAAGATAACGTGGGATGACTCCAAGCCAGATGGTGCGCCGCGAAAATTGTTGGACTCATCACAGCTACATTGCCTTGGCTTCAACAAAACCACTCCTTTAGCTAAAGGGCTTGCGTTGGCGTATGATGCTTTCTGCAACACTCATAAAAACAATTAGCTCCCCAGCACATCGATTGAATGTTCCGGTGGCGCAATATCTTTTGCAACTGTGGAAACAGCTTGGTTGAGTTTCTCGTAATCGTTTTCTTTGACTGCAGTAGCTATTGCGGAAATTAACTTTTTAAGTTCTCGCTTGGATATCTTTTTTTCTAACGTTTTGTGTATTAAGGGATGTTCCGTCGGTAGAATAGGACTGTCGTAGAATAATTCCTCAAACATTTTTTCACCTGGCCGAAGTCCAGTAAAACGTATCTCAATTTCACCATTTCTTGGTTGCTGTTCTCCATGTAAAATTGGAGTGAGGCCTGATAAGCTGACCATTTTTTTTGCCAGATCCGTTATTTTAATCGGCCGGCCCATGTCCAGCACAAAGACGTCTTTCCCCAAAGACATGGAGCCCGCTTGGATTACGAGTTGGGCAGCTTCCTTTATTGTCATAAAATATCGCGTGATGTCAGGGTGGGTTACGGTGATTGGACCATTACTCGCTATTTGCTTTTTGAACAAAGGGACTACTGAGCCTGAGGAACTCAGTACATTGCCAAATCTAACGATAGCAAAGGATGTGTTCGACTTCTTATTTGGTAACGTTTGACAAATAATTTCTGCAATCCTTTTTGATGCCCCCATAAAATTGGTAGGATTGACAGCTTTATCAGTTGAAATAAGAATAAAATTTTTGACATCGTTGCTGATCGCTAATTCTGAAATGGCTAGCGTTCCGAACACATTGTTCTCTATGCATTGCATTACATTTTTTTCCATAAGAGGCACATGCTTGTATGCGGCTACGTGGTAAATTGTGTCGATATAAAATTTGGAGAACACTCTTTTTAATAGGAGCTTGTCTTGCACTGATCCAACAACTGTAATGATCTCCACACCCTTCACTTTTTTATGGGCTATAAGTTCCTCTTGAATGTTATACGTCGCATTTTCGGACACGTCTAAAACAATGAGTTTTTTAGGTTTCCATTTCAAAATTTGTCTGCACAGCTCCCCTCCGATTGATCCTCCTGCTCCAGTTACAAGAATTGTTTTATCAGACAGGCTTTTTGCCATAAGCGCTGGCACATGTTTCCGAACTTTTCGTCCCAATAGATCTTCGATTTTGATTTCTTGAAGCTCTGTGATTTGCAACTGTCCTGAAATTAGACTGTTGATGTTAGGAATGCTTTTAATTTTCAAGGGCTGATCAGATAAAAATTCGAATACTCTCTGTCTTGCGCTCTCTGGGTTGCTGGGCGTAGCAAGAAGCAAAGTGTTGACACCTAACTCCCGAATTCTAACCTTTGCAGCGTCAAGGCTTACGATTGGGACGCCAGTTATGTTTTGCCCCTGTAAGTTGGCATTGTCATCTATAAACAATTTTACTTTAAAGAGCGCGTTCTTTTCCAGCGCCCGCAAAAGCTGGATGCCAGCAGATCCAGCACCGTAAATACACACATTTTCCGGTGTATGGTTTGCCCCCGCTTTACCCAATGCGCGAATGAAAAAACGAAAGCTGGTTGCAAAAATCAAAAAAATTGATGCATAAATTATCGCTACTGATATTGGTATTGCGAGTTCAAAGATAAATCGCAAGCTCAGCATTGTTAGACCGGAAATGACACTCGCAATAGCTATGCTTTCAGCAGCTTCAATCGATATATGCCGATTAAATGTTGAGTAAAGTCCACGTAACTGTAAAATTAGAAGTGTGGTAGCTGCGCCGGTTATAGAAGCAATATATGTGTCGTATTTTGATAGGTAATCAAAATTTTCAAGCCTTAGAAAGAAAGCTAATCCAAAAGCAGCGAAAGCAATAAAGCCATCCGAAATAATCAAGATTAACCGCTTTTTTGAGCGGTCTAAATTAAAAATAAATTTCCAAAATTTGTTATTTATTTTAATCATCAAACTACAGTTCTTTCTAGCTGGATACTTGAGTAATCTAAAAAACTTATCAATTAAACCAGCGTCGGACTTTGATTCAACTTTTGTTTTAAGACGGATGGTTCATACCACGATTGGATTAAAAATAGCTAGAGAGCTTAGCGCGTATTTTTTAAATACCTTTTGGCCTAATGCTGTATGTCACAAACTTTGGCAATCTGTTCTGATTTCAAAGCATAAATGTTAATCGGTTTTTGAATAAAACTAGCCAGTGAGGTCATGCCTTGAAAACGCTTATCACTGGTCTTGCTTGTTTTATTGGGATGAATTTTGTTTAACAATGGATGCAACGAAGCCATGGGTTTGTCAGCCCCGATAATCAAATGTTTATTAAGATGCTAAGTCCAAGCAAGCGCGGTTGAATCCGCTGATCAGCGGCCCAGATCTTTCTTTTTACAAAGTATATTTGTGTAACAGTTGCGCAGTGTCTGACTGAGATCGTTTGGAACGGACAGACCTAAGCTTCCAATTAGCAGTTCGGGCGTGAGTTTGACATTCGTAAAAGCATCTAAACTTTTTAAGGCTCCATCCTTTGTATTTTTTAAAATGTTTTGGAAAGTTGTTGGCCAAATGCTGTTGGGCGATTGGTTTACGCGATTTCGTTGCCAGATCATGGTTAAAAAAGAACTTTTCCTTATAGAAAGAGTGGGATCATTGATCAACTTTCGGGCTTTTATACGGCAACAAATAAAGCTAATAAATTAATCGTTCATGTATGGGGCCGTCTTTGTTCTTCGCCAGCAGCTTATCCTTGTTTTTTCAACTTTTATGGACCGTGGAGGAACCCAGATATGGCGCCAATTCTGTTTGTAGACGCGATGCTGGGTTTTGCCAAAATCAAAGATTTTAACGATGCTTATATGGTGCATTATCTTACCCACATCGAGGATATGCTAAAAGGGCTAACATGACTGCTTTGCAAACCTGCATCGCCTTATGATGGCGTTGATATGACTAGGCTAAATTCCGAGACCTATAGTGCACCATGCCGATCGTTTCATATGAGTATTGTAAACTAAAAATTTTATGGATTATATGTTGTGCTCTAAGCCCCACTTAATTCGTAATCAGTTAAAATCTTTTTGACGGAGCAATCGGGGATGTTCATGCAACTTCAGCTGAGACAGGTGAATTGATGAATGGATTGGTTTGTCACCTACCAGACCAGTCGAAACTGGAGTTTTTAAATTTGTGAGCTAGTTTCTGCAATGCTAACCGGACAAGCAACAGTCGTATGGTTCATTTTCTGAAAAATCGAAAAGGCATAAGCACTTTTTTCAATTAAAACCAGGATATTAGGCCAATTAAACCTAAAGTTAATCGCCAGGGCTTGTCTAATATTTGTTAAATCTTTGTGAAATACTGTGATAAAGCGATCTTAATCAAACATAACATGATGGTTTATTGCTGACGCAAACCATCGTTCGAATTGTGATTACTAACCGCGCCCAATAAAAGGCATTTTGGATGCCATCAATGTAATAAATTGAACATTTGTGTCTAGCGGTAGGTTAGCCATGTGCAAAACTGATGATGCGACGTGGTCTACGTGTATCGTAGCCTCAGGGCGGAAACTGCCATCTGGCTGCGGCATTCCGGTGGTCATGGATTGCGCCATATCGGTAAGCGCATTGCCAATATCAATTTGCGACGCGCAGATGTTGAAATCCCGTCCATCAAGAGACAGGCTTTTGGTCAAACCCGTAATACCGTGTTTCGTGCTGGTATAAGGAGTTGACCCTGGGCGAGGGGCATGCGCTGAAATTGATCCATTGTTGATAATCCGTCCACCTTGGGGTGATTGCTCACGCATGATTTTAAAGGCTGCGCGCGCGCACAAAAATGATCCGGTTAGGTTGATTGAAACAACATTCAACCATGTCTCAATTGGAATTTCATCAATAGTTGTCGAAAAACTACCAATACCAGCGTTGTTAAACAGTGTATCAAGCCGCCCCCAAGCCGCGAAAGCTCTCGTGAAGGCTTGGTTGACTGCGATTGGGTTGGTGACGTCACAAGGCAGTGTCAGTGCGTTGTTGTAGCCATCCGCAGTCGCCTTCAGGGTTTCAGCCTTTCGCCCGATTAAACCAACTTTATAGCCATTATCCAAAAAGGCCTTTGCTGTTGCTGCGCCAATGCCGCTTCCGGCTCCGGTAATGATAATGGTCTTGTCCATGATGAGCTGTTCCTATGTTGGTATGGGGCGAGAAGCCGCTGATCCAAAAATGTTGTATTGTTCCACCCTAGGCGAAAAACCTGCCATTGGTCTATCCAGCATATACTTTACTGATCAAAGATATCGCTTTTGCGCTAGCTGTAAAATGCTGGCCGCGCTATTGATGTTGGTAGATCATAATTAATTTCAACGAGACCCGTCTTGGCTACTCTAACTGCATTTGTCATCCATCCTGAGGTACGTAATGCGCCGTCGAACCGTTCTGTCGATTTGATGCTGGATGAGGCTTGTTTACTGGCCCAAGCAATCGGGTTAGAGGTGGTCCATGCTGAGGTTGTTGCATTGGTGAAATTACGGGCAGCGTCGTATTTTGGCAAAGGTGTTACTGAACGTTTGGCAGACCTGGTAAAATATTTTACGTCCAGTCAAGGTGCGCCGGTGATTATCATTAATGCATCCCTATCACCTGTGCAGCAGCGCAATCTGGAGACCCAGATTAAGGCCAAGGTTATTGACCGTACCCAGCTTATACTCGAGATTTTTGGTGCACGTGCACAAACCCATGCTGGCCGTCTACAGGTAGAGCTTGCAGCTCTCAGCTTTCAGCGAAGCCGTCTTGTACGAAGCTGGACGCATCTTGAACGTCAGCGTGGCGGTAATGGCTTTCTGGGTGGGCCCGGCGAGCGGCAAATCGAACTTGATCGTCGTATGCTGATGGATCGTATGGCCCGAATTAAAGCCGAGCTAAAAGAAGTCAGCCGCACTCATGCCCTGCAGCGCGGTAACCGCCTTCGAAGTGAAACCCCAACTGTGGCGTTAATCGGCTATACGAATGCAGGCAAATCAACTTTGTTCAATCGACTGACGGGTGCTAATGTTCACTCAGAAGATATGCTATTTGCGACACTTGATCCGACCATGCGTAAACTGGATTTTGCTTCTGGCCGCAAGGCTGTTCTCGCCGATACAGTCGGCTTTATCAGCCAGCTGCCAACTGAACTTATTGAGGCCTTCAAAAGCACCCTTGAAGAGTTAGTTCATGCAGATATTATGCTTCATGTGCATGATGCATCGTCGCCCCAGGTGGCCGAAGAGGCGGCAGATGTGGTCAAGGTACTTGGTGATCTTGGCTTGGACGCTGAAACACAGGCCGTGCGAGTCGTTCATGTGTTAAATAAAGCTGACCTTCTGGGGGCTGAAGACGAACTGATTACTCGTTTGCAAAATATGTTCCCCGGGGGCGTGTTTGTGTCTGCTGCCACTGGTGACGGAGTTGATGATTTGCTGGTTCACATCGATCGGTTTTTTGGAAAATCGGCGGTTTTGGTGACTGTTGATGTGCCGCCAATTCATGGCGCAGTCCGCGCTTGGCTGCATCAGAATGCAATTGTTAAATCGTCGCATTTTGATGAGCGAGGGCACGAGCATGTGCTGGTCAGCATTGATCCTGCAAACCGTGACCGGCTTTCTGCGCGTTGGCCGAATCTTTTTACTTTACCGAAGAATAGCATCGGCTAGACTGACGGGCTCTCTTGAACGGGCTATTTTGGTATTTTTTATGGGTGAGGTTTCAGTGAAATGCGGCTTTTAATTACAGGTGGGGCTGGGTACATCGGATCACATGTTTTATCAAAATTATTGCCTCTCGGACATGAAATTTGTGTGGTTGATAATTTTTCAAATAGTCACCGAGTTTCTATAGAGCGGATCAAGACGCTATCTGGCCGTGAGTTCGAAGCACATGATGTCGACTTGTGTGATTATGCCCGTCTGAAGAGTGTCGCCGATGATTTTAAGCCGCAGGCCGTCATTCATCTGGCAGGTTTGAAGGCGGTGGGTGAGTCTGTTCGCATGCCTCTTAATTATTTTGACAAAAACCTTGGTGGGTCAATTCAACTTCTCAAAGCGATGGACAATTGTGGGTGCAAAACAATTATTTTTTCATCTTCAGCAACCGTGTATGCTGAGCAAAACGATCCAATTGATGAATTGCAGGAGGTCAACCCCACAAATCCATACGGCCGCACAAAATATTTTATTGAAGAGCTGATACATGACTGGATAAAGACTGACGAACAAAAATCGGCGGTCATTCTTCGCTACTTCAACCCTGTTGGTGCGCACCAATCTGGTCAGATTGGTGAACACACACCAAACGAGCCTAACAATTTGATGCCTTTAATTTTAGAGGTTGGATCTGGTCAGCGGTCTAAAATCGACATTTTTGGCGATGATTATCAAACTGAGGATGGAACTGCAATCCGCGATTATATCCATGTTTTAGATCTTGCTAAGGGTCATGTCGCAGGTCTTGAATACGCCATTAACAACACAGGCCGTGAAATTTTCAACCTGGGAAGTGGGGTCGGCTATTCAGTTTTAAGCGTTATAAGAGCATTTCAAATGTCAGTTGGGAAAACAATAAGATTTGAAATCACATCTCGTCGGCCTGGTGATGTCTGTAGGTCAGTTGCAAACCCGGAAAAAGCTCGCCATGCACTTGGGTGGAACCCCGAGTTCAACCTCGAAGACATGTGTAGAGATGCCTGGCGCTGGCATTCAAAAAATATCAAGCGGAACAGTAAGTGACGGTTTTCTTGGCACAGAGGCGGCTTTGCTTTGAATAAAAAATTTTATTAAATGATCATGGGAATTATGAAGTTTAAGAGCGGCAACTCAAAGGGCACCTGGTTCGATGCAGCTGTTTGGCTAGAGAAATACATTGTAAATGAATAACTGATGATGTTTGGAACAAAAATGAGCGAACGAATTATCTACCTAAATGGCGACTTTATCGCTGAAAGTCATGCAAAGTTGTCAGTATTTGATCGTGGCCTATTATTCGCCGATGCCGTTTATGAAGGATTTGGTATCTTAGATGGGCAGATTGTTGATTTTACCTATCACATGGATCGGCTAAGACGCTCGCTTGGTGAATTGTCAATCCCGATGACATTCAGTATTGATGAAATGTTTCATGCTTTAATGGGGCTTATTGAAAAAAATGATACAAAATCCGGTTTTCTTTATCTTCATGTCACGCGCGGTGCGGGTGATCGGGCATTCCATTACCACGATCAATATGTACCAAATATTTTTGCCTTTACTCAAAGTGAGAAATTTGCCACTGATCACACGCCGCCTGCAATCGAATTGCTGACCTATCCTGATTTGCGCTGGGCGCGACGCGATATTAAATCAACCAACCTTCTGGCCCAGGTCATGGCAAAACAAGCTGCCAATCAGGCAGGTGCTTATGAGGCATTAATGGTTGATAGCAATGGGTTTGTAACCGAGGCGGGATCGTCTAGCTTCTTTTTCATCAAGGGTAGCGCACTCTATGTGCGACCAGTTAGCAATGAAATTCTTCATGGGATAACTCGCCAGACGATGCTTCGCGTCGCGAAAGAACGCGGTATTTCGTTGATTGAGCGTAAATATAGTCTGGATGAAGCTTTGGCCTCTGATGAGGCACTTGTTACCGCATCATCAATCTATGTTCTGCCTGTTGGGAAAATTGATGGCAATATAATTGGTGATGGTAAGGCCGGCGCTTTTACGCTTGCGCTTCGTGAGGGGTATCTTGCTAAGGCTCGTGATGAATTTTACACCACGAAGGCGTCATAAATGATCGCTGATCCGCGCTAGGCGCTGGACCATAAAGGGGGGGAGGGTTTTGTGATGTCAAAAACAATGCCTTATTCGCATATGTCGGCAACAACGCTGGCGGCTTTAAAAGAGCTTGCCGCAAAACCACTGGCATCGGCAACGGCAATGCCAAAAGATATGTATATATCCCCTAGT
>Ga0115572_10000695_pt1 | contig 28262 bp, 45 predicted proteins | sample COGITO_mtgs_1206_FD_88681 | JGI IMG/M metagenome (GOLD analysis project Ga0115572, IMG submission 88681) | Pelagic marine microbial communities from North Sea - COGITO_mtgs_120607 | ecosystem: Environmental > Aquatic > Marine > Epipelagic | place: Germany:Helgoland, sampling site Kabeltonne... | reverse complement strand
TCTTGTCTTGGACCATACTCAGTACGACCTTGCCAATCACGGTAGTCAGTAACGATGTTATTCATCAGGTCTTTAACAGCAGTATTGAAGTCAGTCATAATCATTTCTCTCTCATTTCTCAATTTATACCGCTATTGTACTGGAAAGTGGGAAGAATGTAAAGAGTTATTTTATCTTTTTTATACCGAGATGCTATAAGGATGTGTATTGATATAGCGTTTAGTTATATGAATCGAACGGAAAACAATCAAGGAATAGATCCCTCTCCATCTTGTATGCTTCAATCTCCCAAGGGGCATCCATATATGCGACCTTGGCTACCTTACCTTTCCATGATAATTCGTTCTTGACATGCCCCAGCTCGCCACGTAGGAACTGCTTGGCATGGACCATCTCATGAGCCAACGCTTGCATCTGCCTTAGGAACGGGAGACTCTTATTGATACTGATCAGAGCAACTTCCTTATCACCACTACACAAGCCCTGCGCATCATTATCAAGTGTCTTCTTAAACTCAATATTAACAGCCCGAGCCGTAAAGCGATGCATATTCAACGCCACCATCATATTGTCAACATACTTCTCAACGATCGCTCGGTTCTTTGGCCTCCCCTCGATCATATACATTAAGCAGCAACCGAATGAGTATGGGCGTCAGTTAACTCACCCCGGAGACCCATGACCCAACTTGTCACAGTACCGACCGAATTGGCTCTAGATGCAATCCATTCTCCATAGAAGTTACGACTGAGAGTAATAGGTCTCTCCCATTCATCACAGAACACTTCCCCTTCCGAATACACACTCGCATCGATCACAACCTCAGACTGATAATCATCTTCCATATTAATCAGAGAACGAATCTCAGCTGTCATTACTTCCTTATCCATACCCTTCCGGATATCAGCGACATACACCGATCCACCCTTATTCTTCCAATGCTGAGGACACTCATCAGTACCATCCCAATCATGGGCGCCATAGTTCTCTTTAAACTGAGTAATAATAACTAACTTCATGCTGCTACCTCATATTCGTTATAGTTCTTAAGTGCCCACTTCTCAACGATCGGACCACCCTCATCTTCATCTACAATCACATAAGCAACTGTCTTCAATACACGACCGTATCTCCAGCCGTCACCGACCCATACCTTATGGGGATAGTCAGCACGCTTAACAAAGTATTCTTCTTCATTATTAACGCTGAACTCAAACAAGTTGCCATACTCTTTCTCAGTAAAGTTACCACGGATAGAACCATCACCAAGGTCAAAGTAAGTAGAAGCAGGGGCAAAGGGCATAAACAAATCTCTCTCAATTAATCAATACAAGTATTATACAGGAATCATGAGGGAATGTAAAGCATTATTTTAACTTTATTCATACCGATTGGTTATATGCTTATAGCTTCTTATACCCAAGAGGCAGCGTAGCTGACCATATGGACTTAGCCTTATATCAGGAACTACAGTTCTATTATACTATACTTGGTGGCATATGTAAAGGTTTATTTCATGCGAGGCAGCTAATAGCTGACCATATGGCCATGGCTTTCCCCCTCTTGAGAGGCAGCTATAGCTGACCATAAGGCAGCGCAGTTGACCATGAGTCAGCGTGTGGCTATAGCATCGTGTAGCAGCGTGTAGTAACTCATGCTTGTCTGTGGAAATGTGGCAGCAGGTTAGTCAACACGGGCAGATCGGAGCAGATCCACAGCATCGCATGCTTCTTCCTTGTGCACAGAGTGCAATTAAAAAAACGCCATTTAAATCGGATTAGTATTTATACCTCGTTTTCAAGGCATCATTAGGGACTTCAAGAGGGGAATATCAATGACCTAGACACATATTCAGAGCCTCAACCCTTAGTTTAGCATGATATCACACATATGCATGGAGTCATTAGGCATTTTAAGAGGGGAATTGTTATGACTTAGTAGGTGATTCATATGATAGCAATGATCATATAGGTAAATGTAATGATTATTGTTATTATTGTTATTATTAAATTAATTGTTTTTTAATTGTTTTAAATGATTGTTATTATTGATTAAATGATTGACATCCTTGTCTATGATTCCTTTTGAGTTCTTCGACCGCGATCTCGCAATCCTTTGACTTAACTCATTGCCATATGTATATGGTCAGCCATTGCTGCTACTGCACATATAAAATTTTCATCGTTCTTTCCTTTGTTGTTATATCCCTTTATTGGGAATCTTCTTTGTGTTTCTGGATTGTCTCTTTAATACCATATACCAAACATGCAAACAGTCCGACATAAAACAAGAACTCCAGTAAATTTTCCATTGCTATCTTTCTCCTCTACACCATAGTGTTCGTTAACGCATCATAACCCAAATGGAAGAGGGCAGTTATCAACCCTCCCCCTATCATTGATGCCGTAAAAATTAAGACCAATTCAATCAATCTATTCATCGTCTCTTACCTGTTCGTGAGTCACCGGCTTCATCTTTTGTGAGAACTACCAGATTTCCTTTATTGTAGGCTTGACCGACTACAAAGTTACCATCCAGACTATAGTCGCGCTCCTGAGACGATGTGGAGCCTCCTGACGCAGTATTAGAGGGGTATTGTTGAGTTTCACGTACATAGTCATTACTCGGCTCAAGGGGAGTAAACTCTGGCTTGTACATAGATGTATCGGATGTTAGGCCAAGCTCCGAGCGCTTCTTGGCAAGGGTTTGGGTGGCATAATAGGTTTGTCTTCTCTGACTCGCCAGTTTGGCAACGGATATTCCGAATCTTCTTCTTGACATGATATAACCCTAATCTCATTAATACAGTTATTATACTACATCCAATGGGTAATGTAAAGCATTTATTTTACTTTTTTCGTGTCACGCCTTTTTCGGTGACATCAATAATATCATTCTCGGCGAGGGTTGATAGCAAAGTTTCGATAGCATCCTCCGCACCATGATCATAGCCTTTATAGTATGAGAAATACGCGCAGGCAGCAATAAAGCTGCAAAAGATAAGACCCCATTCAACTGTCAATTTACTTCTCCTCGCTCTTACTGTTAAAGATAGACGACCGCATAGCCACAACGTTCATTGCTCTTAATCTCTTTGGCTTACACTCATCGGGTACTACCATAATGAATGTTACCCCTGGATTCTGGGCACAATACCAATCAAAGTAATTCAAACGATTGGTCACATCGCTCGCGTTGGTTCTGGTGGCGGCGCTATAGTTGCTGGTTCCGGCATATACGTTCGAGCCTGGATCGGTATCTTCGATCATAAAGTCAAAGCCAATACAATATAGGAGATCATGCCCCTGTTCAATTGCCAATGACATTGCGTTCATTCCGGCATTTGACCTTCTACGTGTGGTATTGTAAAGGGCTGACTCATATCTCTGATCTACTGGCGGAATCACCAATGTACTCCGTTCGCCAATACCTTCTTGGCACTCCTTGATCATACCATCATCTATCGCAACCACATAATCAATATTGGGGTGGTCACGATAGATAGCATTACAGCCAATGGTCGTTATATCTGCGCGTTCCTGAAGAACTTGTGTATCAATGGTCTTTCTACTCGGTCCATTACCGACGATACAGGCTACTTTTGCTTTCATTGTCTAACTCATCCCAGTTGTTGACAGCATTATTGAGTGCCGCTTGATAGTTGTGGCGGCTCTCTTTCTTTAGCCTCTTCTTCCGAAGATCGTCTTCGGTATACTGCTTGAAACGCTTCTTAACTTTGTTAGCCATAGAGACTTATCCTCTTTTCACCAGTTTGCAGCAAGGTTCGGGAATGCTTCTGCTACGAGCTTGCGGGTGAGACCTTTGTATGGTAGTTTACGATTCTTCATACCAATAACCACCTTAGCATCACGAGCATCAATCACTTCGAGTAACTGAATGAACATCAGCTCACGGCGATCAGGCTTTAGGTTACGCTGTGTTTCAGTGGGACCTTCGACAAAGAGATAGAACTTCCGTACCTCAGAGATCAGTCTTGCTTCTTGATCCGAGTTCTCGGGCAATGGTGTAAATGGCGGATCGCAATCTGGGAGTAACCACTTGACATTGGGGTCATATGTATAACCTAGAATTGCCTTGAGGGCAGCGCTGCTGTTGGCATGTAGAATAGCAATCTTGTCTTTCTTGATAGGCGCTTGGTCGATCTGTTCAAAGATCTCATGGAACGTTTTGTAAATCATTTTTCTTCCTCACGAAGATGTGTTATTACATCTGCTTCAGTTTCAATCACCACACGTGCACCGCACGATAGGATGGGTTTATCTGTTTCTGAATACCTTACCACACTTGGACCTAGTATTTCAACGTCATGACAGTATTTATTCGTTTTCCCTTTCTTAACTGTGATGACCGGCTCATCGGTTCCGTGCTTCAAGTTGGCGCGAATCTTATGCTGATTCACATGGATATATGTCTTAGCCAAAGAGACCACCAAATATCCACTTTATCAAATAAACACCACCAAAGCCGATACTGAACCAGACCGTAAATGAAGCAAGGGTCATTACAGGGTTCTCAAGTATATAGCCAATCTCATCCATCACTGCTTTTAGAAAACTCATTTAAAAATCTCCGATATGTTCAATTAGGTTCTTTAGTTTCTTCTTGATGAAGTAATTAAGTAAATTGCGTTTGAGTGGCATTCGATAGTCATCATACACACTACAAATCTTATTGCGAATATCATCAGGAACCATATCCAGATCAATCAGTTGCTCATTACGGCGATAATTCCGTAGCATCATATCTGTACAATATTGCTCAGGCTCTTGATCAACCCACACATCAACCTTCTTAGTTGCCAGAGGTTTCTGGCGCTCATTCGCTACGATACATCCATCAGGGGATAAGAAATTGGGGATACCATCACCACGATCACCGCGCATAATATGCTCACGCAAAAACCTTCTTGGGTCGTTGACGGTGATAAACTTCTTAGTTATGGGACTGAATTGATCCACGTTACTGAATTTCTGTAACTGACCAAAGTCTTTATCCCCTGACAATACAAGGATACGCTCGGAGTTCTCGTTATTCAACCAAACACCAAATCGGTTAGTCAATACACCAATAATATCGTCAGCCTCAGCCGCTTCAACTTGTATGACACGATATGGGAAGTTTTCTTTTAACTCTTCACGAATATTATTGAGGGCGCTAAATACCTGTCCCCAATCAATCGTAGACTCTTCGCGATCCTTCTTACGATGGGCTTTGTAGTATGGAAATATTGATTTCCGCCAATAGTTTCGGTCGTCACAACAAATAACCAACTCGCCATACTTTGAGCTGTGTTTTGTCTTGTAACTGCGGATACTATTCAGCACCATATGTCGAACCAAGTCTTCGCTGAACGCTTCACCGCTCATAGCAATATGTTTCATCATATTGGCGATCATCACTTGATTTAAATCTAGGAGTATAATCTTACACCTCAGTCCCCAAACTGGGGAAATAATTAATTAGAAATACAATTATAACATATAACTTGGTAAATGTCAATCATTTGTTTGGCTCGGATCGATATCCCCAAGAATGTCGATGTTCCAGCTGCCGATCACTTTATCTGTTTCGGTGTCATAGTCGACCTCGATCAGACGGTCAGTCACGCCTTGGATGAAATGATCCAAACCACGTGACCTTAGCATAAGTGACCTGAACGCCTCAGTAGCGAATATGAAGTCGCGAGAAAAGTCGTCAGTCTGCTTAGCGATACCAAACTGTTCCATATCCTCGAGCAGCTTATCAACCCAACCTTCAAACTCAAAATTGAAATCGTCTAGCTCGGGATTACTCTCTACGACTTCTTCGATTTGCGCAACTTCTTCTTGATCTACTGGTTTCTTAGCAAATCGGTTGCTGGCATCTACTACGTTACTCAAAGAAATTCTCCAAACCATTAGATAGTGTTTTGGGTGCCATTGACTCGTTACCTTCCGCGACTGCTCTTTCTTCCCAGTCATCAGGTTTACCGCCGCGAGACGCAGGATAGCCAAAGATATAGCCGAGGTCTGTATAGAATACGCCATAAGTGCGTTTGGGCTCACCATTAGCATCATATGCCAACGTAGTACAGACACGTGTGATTTCATACTCGCCATACTCGCCGTAGAATGCATCTTCCCAGACATTGTCTTCAAGATAACGGTTTAGCGATCGAGCATAGTTCTCAGCGCGGATACGTTTTTGTGTAGAACCCTTAACAGCGGATCTTTCGTTCTTTCGTTCAGCGGCAGCTATCTCACGCTGCGTCTTGATCCAAGCCTTTACATTCGTCATAGACAACGGATGATCGCTCTCGAGTTCTAGGATAGCAGGGTGGATATTCTTGTATTGTGGTGGGTTCTCTTTCAACCGCTTTTCGCGTGCTTTAGCCAGACGCTCAACCGCTGCTGCCTTTTGCTCAGGCGTCATAGGCTTGCGTGGTTTACGGATCTTCTTACGAACATACTTTTCTGGTTCTTTTGCCATAATAAAATAATCTCATTTCTTTAATTAATACAGTTATTATACTAGAGTTTGACACCATTGTAAAGCATTATTTTAACTATTTGTGATCTTTGTTAGTAAATTAGCCCATTCTTTCTTACGAAAGTCCCAATTGTACATAGTATCTGCGTACGATTTAGCGTTTTCGAGCCTCTTTAGCGTGGATGGGCGGCGTATCTTAACAATGGATTGGTGAAGTTTAGCAATAAACGTGTTCACATGCTCTTGCGGGTCTTCATGGTACTGATATTCAGAGGCAAAACCGGCAGTTGTTTCCGGCAGAGCCGCATAATTGGGGCAAACAATATCACATCCGGCACTCATAGCTTCCATAGCAGCAATACATGACGTTTCTTGCCAGATATTGGGATATGCGAATATGTGCGCTTCTTTGAGTGCTTCCCGAACGGTTTCATTGGGCTGAAATCCATAATAAGTCATATTGGGGTGATTTTTCACTCTATCGAATAAATGCTTATACGGTTCATCCCTGTGTCCCCATCCATAAATGTCAAACGACGAATAAACGTGTAGGTGAATATCTTTATGATGTTCAGCAAGTATCACGAACGCTGGGACAAGTAAATCAAGCCCACGGTGAGGGGTTGTGTGGTAGATAATGTTGATTCTGTTGTCAGGCTTATCTTGAATATCTACGTCAATGGGCGTTATGGCGTTCTTCATAACAGCACTCTTGCTATAAGGAACACCATGCGCCAAATGGTAGGTTTGTTGCTGTTGATTACTTACGAATACAATCTTCTCAAACCGATCGAGACTTTCTTTCTCTCTCAGGTGTGTAGCTTCGGGGTCAGACCATAAGTCATGAAGGACTAGGACGTTCTTCTTACTCGGGTCAACGTTTGAAACTCTTGAGTGGATGATATTAACTTGATCATCCAGCCCAAGAAAAGATACCACATCGCCGATTCGCTTGGCCATCGCTTCTGTTCCGCCCTTCGCCTTGGCATATGTGCCATCTTCTTTGGGCGCATTGTCGGGCTGCAGACTCTCAGTATCCCCAACGTACAAATCGAACAAGGTATTTGGCGGCTCTGTGGGTGCTGTCATTATGCTGTCTTTTGACGGCGAACTAATTCGTTGCGGATCTTCTGCTTAACTTTAGCAGGAGTTTGATCGCGATCCAACGCTTCTTGTAGCTGAGCGATAGGAGTAGACTTCATGAAGAAGCTGGTTTTATTACCGTCACGATCGACAACGGTTGGTTTAAATTTAGTAGGCATCAGTCTTCCTTCTTCATGTCAAAGTAAATGGATATTTCGCTCACGATTAACGCACAGCTCACAGTAAACTGGACTGGGTCAAAGTTAAAGATAGAAGTCAACAGACCGAATGCACCGATACATAAACCAGTGTAGACTGCCGACTTTGTTTTCATAAAATTACTAATCATTATATTTCTCCGGTAAAGAGGTATTATACTATAATTTGACCATTATGTCAAGGCTTTTTTAAAAGATTTTCAATATTTTCTTTCAATTCGCTCAACGAGAGCGTATACACTTCTTTCTTTTTATATACAACCCAACCGCCTTCATCAAATGGTTGGGGCGTAACTAACGAGAACTTGACTTTAGGGTATGTCAGATATATTCCGTCAAAGTCCTTCGCCTTCATTTTAAACTCTGTAAGCACGATATTACGCAGATCAACCAACGTGTGCGGTGTCAGTCTCATTTTCTTTGCTTTCTTCGCTGCTTTTGCCATATCAATCCCATAGATTAGTAAAATACGTGCCGAAAAGGCGGAACCCATTCTGCATTCTATCGTGGAATGCCTTGCGACCTTCAATGTCGACTTCGAACGTATGATTTGGTCCATGCTGCATTTCAATCATACCGTCTGCGCGTGGCACTCTGATATAATCAATCTCACCGGTGGTGAACCGACTTTCCCAGTCTTCTTCAGTATGCGCTTCAAACGCAAAGATCATTTCTGACATAACCCAATCCCATCGATCATGAACCATTAGCTCACCTTCACCTTCAGAGCTTCTTAAAGCCTCAGGTACATCTTTATCATCAACGTGTGGCGATCCGTGCTTAGTCTTAGCCAACTGATACAACATTGGTTTGACTAATAACGCCAGAGTATGGTCCATTGAATATGTGTCCCATGGGTCTATTCTGACTGATTCAGTACGCTTCTTTGTATACCCAAACCAATCGTGGAGATAATTATGATACCACCTCCACGCTGGGAACTGCTTAATATTAACTTTCATTTCATTTGTTCCTTATTCAGACAATCCATCAACCGCAGCGGCAATATCAGGGAACTGTTCTTTAATAATGCCCCAACATTGTTCAGCCACTACCATATGTTCGGCTTGAGTACCATTGGCTCTGCGCAGGTCACAATAGTGAATCCACGACCTCAAAGTACCGCCCATGTATAGTGTGGTGTCGGTATTGCCTTCTGGTAGTACGGCTCGGGCTTGTTCCTTGGCCACACCATTATCAATCGCCCAATCATATGCGTTTTGTGCCGCGTCGATAACCTTCTTCTGTTGCTGAACCCAATGTTCTGCGAGTAGTTTATCTTCTGTCACGATACTGTTTTGGCGATTCTTTGAGTCTTGAGTGCGCGCTTCGCGGAGCTGAAACGGATAGCCTTGAGCAGACGGATCCGCATAACGCTGGCTGAACTCTTGAAACGAAAATGACCGGTGACGGATGATTTGACGACTAATATCTCGGGTCGTTTTGATCTCAAGCGTCATATGCACCATCTCAAGCGGCGACCAATGGTTCTCACGAATCAAGTATCGAACCAACTTACCGGCAGTTTGTTGGTTATTTTGGTTAGCAGGATTGCTCACTCGGGCGGAATATGCGACTAACTGCTCGGCTGTGTCGCAACCAGTGTAGCTTGTGTCCGGCTTACTTACTGCTATCAAATTAACTTTACTCATATTCTTCTTTTATCTCTCTCAATTCAAGTTCTAAATTCATTGCTTTTTTAAACTGCGGTAGCAAACTAGGGATACTGCCCATGATCGCTTGGATATGATCAGTGGACATATCGCACAATTTCACATATGTCAATGGCTGATCGCCGTTGATACCATAAGTTCCCCACTCCAACGCTTCGCGAACCTTATTAAACGGCTCGTCATCCCAAACACAATGGTGTATTTCGTCACCATGAGCAGAACTCCTAACATAAGATAGACCGCCGTCAATCATATATTCCTTACCATTGGCATCAGTATATTCTTTATAGTCATGCCTATGTCTCGATTGTAGAATCGTTCCATCAGGAGTTTCTAGGCAGTTTTTAATTAATCTTGCGCCTTCATTTTCCATCATTTTCACTCCAGTCTATGTCAATTCGTTGATCGCCTTTACCATTCCAATGATATGTGCAACCCATCTCTTCTATAATTGGTAGAATAGCTTTTAGATTCTTTACACCTTCTTTACGACCATCAAAGCAGAAGCAACTGCTAGACATCTGATCGGAACTCAATGTGCTAATATGATCATACTCAAGTTCAGAATCTTCCGATTCTTCGTCTAATTCTTCATCATCCCAATTTTCACAGTCTTGCTCATGATTGAACAGGACTTTAGAGAGATCTACATCTTCACCTTTAAATGGACCAATATCATGCTCATCAGGTAAAGACATCCAAGCACAACTTGAGCAACACATCTCAGCCCAACCGCAAAACCAACCTTCTTCACGAAGACGGTCAAACAGCTTTTCTAGTTTATTCTTTTCCATTCGAGTGAGTCTCTCTCTTATTTTTCTTCTTGCGGCGTTCCTTTCTTGCTTCGCTCTTATCAACCTCTAAGAGATATATCGCATATACAAAAAAGCTCGATCCCACGACTGCCAATCCGATAAAGATACCTTGGATTATTAAATCAAACATATGATGCCCCTTTTTGGTTTTATAGTTTTATTATACTAGATTATATCGTCAATGTAAAGGTTTTTATTGCTAGAATCAAAAGTAATTCGTTCATACCAATGATACCATTTGCGATATAGGTGGCTTCGCGCGATTCTGTCGTCATTCTGTACTTTCTGCCAAGTATCGTCAAGGTCTTTTATATCACCATTAATGACAGCGTCCTTATACTCACAATCGGCGAAACAAACTACAGAAGCGTCATGTAGCATTGATTCCTGGCCAGTACCTGAGTTTATAATGTAAACAGACTCAGCCTTCGGGATTACGTCATGTATATTCAAGTCCGTTTGATAGGATACTCGCTTGTAATTTGAGATAATCTCTCGCAACGGTATCATTGACTCTAGATTAACAGGATGACCTTTGAATACTATCATAGGATTATCGGCGCTTGAATCCGCCCACTCACACAAAGCGGTGACAAATTCTTCTACGCTCACGTCCGAGTGATATTTGATTGTTTCATCATGCGGTAGTTGAAGGGGAACGAAAATAAACGGCACATCACACTCAAACGGAGTGGATTCAGGCTGTACAAACTTTGTTCCGCCCTTACTCGCATATTCACGCAGTTTATCAAAGAACCTTTCAGTGTATGCGTGGTTTGGTCTGAATGTTTCAACGAATCTGGCGCCGCCAGACCATCCCTTTGGATCAATCGTAAATAGCCACGGGAATACTGTCTGCATATAGAATAACGCATTCTCACCCCCGCCCCACTGTTCCTTTTCTTTATGTGGCACCAGTATTCTGGTTTCCGGAAAGAACTCTTCGATCGTTGAGTTGAACATCCATGACGGCATTTCAATCGTTAGACCAACGGCAATGGTATTAGCAAAGTTTTCCCAATGCTTTCTTATCGGGAGCAAGCCATTGTTTGTAGGCATTTCAAGACCGGTCTTCTTAAATGGAAGATCTAGTCTGGGCTTCAATAATACGTCCTTAACACCCTCAAGCCTTTTATTCCCTATCTCAGCAAACTCTAACTTCTTGGCGATATATGTCGGGTTGTTATATTTTCTTGGACCTTTACCTGTCCAGATCGTAGTGCCTTCAGTAAACTCCCAGTCCATAAACGTATTATCAAACACGGCTGTGTGGGTTTCTGGTATTTGTCTGAATACTTGGGATAATGCTAGTTGATCAACAAACCATTGCAACGGTAAATTAATGATAGAATCAGAAATAGCCAAGGCGACATTCATAGCAGCGTCAGTCATATATACTGCCCCCGCCGCAACTTGCATGCCAGGATGCGTTTCATTAACTCTAGGGAAATACCCAACAGGGTGCACTTCGGGGAACTGGAAGTTGCGCATGATCAGGCAATCAATATCGAGCACCATTACTTTACCGGCAGAATAGAGTATACTCGGCAGAACATGGAACCTTAGACATGCATATCGTGTACGCTTTTGTTCGCTTGTGAGTGCAGATAAATCTGCGTCGTCAAATGTGTAGGTTACACGCCGTTTCGTTACCGCATTGATTATCCCAGCATATGAAAATACTTCTGGGGTCGGATTGGTGACGTGGATGTGCGTATTAAACCCTGCCTCTGACGAGGACACAACAAACGGCAAGCCATGTTCAATAAAATAACCGCTATCGCAAGCAGCAAAGATTACACTTCCATCGGGCAGTTCGCCATACAAACCATGAGTAGTCATACTATTTTCCTATAATCCCATATTCAACACCGCCCTCGCCAGCATAATCTTCGATTGTATAACCGACTGCTTGGGCACATTCTACCGCATTGTGGAACAGATCAATAAAGTTCTCGTTTGGGTGGCGCTCAATTTCTCCTGTGAACCAACTCGGCTCCCAAGGCTGAGTCGGCATATGGGTGAAGTGTAACTGTTTGAATGGAATTATGTCGCCGTCATGGCTGTTCCACGCAGGGTCTAGATCGCCAACCAAAGCGCCGCTATTGGCTACAAATTCATTGATAAATTGGTGATGGGCAGAAGGCACACCTTTCCATTGAACAGCCGGAGGCACTGTCCCTTTGAACTTCTCACAATCGAATACCATTACACAGAACTCTTTACCGCCGAAACGCTTTCCGTCCCTAGCAAGAACCCATTTATCGCCCATATCCATATCAAACAACTCGCCAATATCCGAGAAGTTTAGCATATCAACATCGGTGTAGATAGCGCGACCTTCATAATTACAGTATTCGGGGATAGCCCAACGGAATCCCGAGAACGGCGTTGACCAGTTCTCGTCAGCAAAACCGTGCCAAAAAGACGCCTCGTCGTTTGTTTTCCGCATCCAAACAATATCAATATCACGATCGCTATTCTTGCGGAGTGTGTACTCATACGCCATTTCTATGAGTGCGTCTTCACCATTAGCAGAGGTGCCAATGAATAATTTAACTTTCTCGCTCATTGTTATAGTCTTCCTTCAATTGGCTAATGTGCTTGCTATGCAATTTTAGCCCAATAAATTCATTATAAAAATCATCACGCAAAAGTACATCATACTCGAACTGCATTTTAGCTTCAAAATATGAGCATTCGCCCTTAGTTCGGCAAAGCTGTAGGATCTCGCGTTTAAACGGGATCCCACTTTCAACCAATTGCTTTACCTTGTCGCTTGAACCAAAATACTTCTTCCAGTCAGATTGCACCTTGGTCTTTACTTTACGCTTTCGCGACTTGGTGACGGGCAAGGTTTTCGGCTTCCAAAAGAACTTCTTGCCGATATACGCTATCCCTGTATCAAGTTCAGTCACTCGATAACAAAACCCCACCCAGTTCTTCAGTTCTTCTTCTTCAGGGTCAAAAGGACGACCTTTATATACCCATGGATTATCATATACTGTAGCCATTTTTAGTCCACATCAAAGTCTAATTCGTCAAGCAAGTTTAATTCATATTCTTCATCATCTTGATCTAGATCGTCTTCTTCATGAAGAGCGCCGCAGAACGGACAGTAGATCGGCGTTTCGCCTTCGGTGTCTAGGTCAACAGTTTGAATTAACTCATATTCACTACCGCAATCATCACAAGTGATTTCGTATGTAATTTCGTCCATCATGATTCTTCCCCATATGCATCGTCCCAACCACCAGTCAAACCTGCTACTTCATATTCAGTAACTCTGTTTTCAAAAAAGTTTGTGTGGTCAGCGCCATTCAATACCCACTCCAACCAAGGCAGCGGATTCTCTTTTACCTTGAAGTTTGTCTGTAAGCCTAGTTGTAACAATCTTCGGTCAGTTATATAGCGAATGTATTGCTTCACTTCTGCAGCGTCAAGCCCTTCAACCTCGCCCATCTTGTATGCCAGATCAACAAACTTATCTTCCAGCTTAACAGCTTTTCGAGCCATGACATAAATGTCTTTCTTAAAGTCTTCGTCAACGATACGAGGATGCTCGGCACAATACGCTTTAAATAGCTTGGAATTACCCTCAACGTGAATTGACTCGTCTCGGATTGACCATTCTACAACCTTGCCCATACCTTTCATCTTACCGAAACGCTGGAAGTTGAGTAGCATAACGAATGATGCGAATAACGCAACGCCTTCGTTAAATACAGATTTAGCAAGTGACAGCCCAAGACCACGAACTGTAGAAGGATCGGCTTCGGTCATAAAGTCAATCTTATCAGCCATTTCCGAGTACTCGAGGAATGCGTGATATTCAGCATCAGATAGCCCGAGAGTCTCATTCAGCAGAGCATATGCGCGTTGATGAATACCTTCGCGCGCAGCAAACGAACCAAGCATATTCCGAACTTCATTGTTCTTGAACTTGGGGACAAACTGATCGTAGTAGTTCTGACCAACAGCAACATCAGATTGCGTAAACAAACGCAGAATATTGGTAGTGTAGTCTTTCTCAACTTCGGTCATTTTACCCATTTTCCAATCAGTTACATCTTCTGAAAGGTCAATTTCATCTTCAATCCAGTGCGCCTTTTCGTGGCGTGTAGTAATATCAACCGCCCAAGGATAATGAAACGGCTTGTATGTTTCAGAGAAGGTCATCAATCCGCCTTGCTTCTTGACCAACGTATGTGCCATAGCCTTCAAATCGTCATAGGTGCCAATGTGCTTATCGTCAATGAAAATTTGCGGAACTGATTTAGCGCCGCCGATCTTCTGATAAAGCGCCATTCTTTGCTCGGTATCATCTAACACAATCTCAGTGTACTTGTAGCCGTGCGATTCAAACCATTGTTTTGCTTTCACACAAAATGGGCAATTACTCTTACTGTAAATTAATACGTCCAATTCTATCCCCTTATCCTTGACAACTAATGCAATCGTCTTGTGACTCTGCGCTAGTATCGTTAAATTCAGCCAGTCTGTCGCGCGCAACCTTCGTCGAGACATTCTCGGCTTTGTTAGATGTTTCTGTTCTTAAGTAGTATAACCCTTTTGTGCCATAAAGCCAAGCATTAAAGTGAACTTCGTGTAAATATTTTTTATCCGCACCCGCTGGGAAGAAGATGTTTAGCGATTGACCCTGACATAAGTATGCTTGACGGTCTCCGGCTTGCTTTACGATCACATCTTGATCAATCTCGATAGCAGTCTTGAAAACATCCTTAATATTATCAGACAAAAAGTCTAGGTGTTGTACAGAACCACCCCCTGTGATGATAGACGACCAAACCTCAGGGGTGTTATGACCGCACGCCTCAAGCTCTTCCTCAAGATACACATTCTTGGTCAGGTGCGATCCGGCTCTGGTTCGAGACGTAAACGCATTTGCTTTCCACGGCTCAATAGACGGTGAAGTACCGCCGATCAGCGAGCTGTTAGCATTTGGGGCGATAGCCAATAGGTGAGCATTTCTACGACCTGTGCCTACCATATCTGGTGCCTCGCCTTTCTCTACAGCAATTTGCATGGACTCGACGATAGCCTTAGATTGAATATCCTTGAATATTGCTGTATTCAACTCCCCTGCATATTGAGATTCAAATGCAACTCTGTGCTTCTGCAAGTAACTGTGATAACCCATTGCCCCGATACCGAGACTGCGCTCCTGCATTGCGGAGTATCTTGCCCTTGAGATTTCGTCCCCTGCATTGTCGACAAAGAACTGCAAGACGTTATCAAGGAAACGCACAAGATCAGCAACAAGCGTAGTATCTTTCCATTCATCATACTTCTCCAAGTTTAAAGATGACAAACAACAGACCGCACTACGTTCTTCATTAGTAGCTAAATGAATCTCATTACAAAGGTTGGAACCATTGATTTTTAGTCCCAGATCCTTCTGTGATTGAGGCAGGGCTGCGTTTGCTGTGTCAATGAAGTTTAGGTATGGTTCTCCTGTTCTATAACGTGTTTCTAGTAGAAGTTCCCATATTCTCCGCGCTCTAACCGTCTCGCGAACGTCATCACTGTTCGGATCCTTCAGGTCCCAATCAGCATTAGCCTTCACAGCTTCCATGAAACTGTCAGTCAAATTAACGGCGTGGTGTAGGTTCAAACACTTGCGGTTCACATCGCCTGTAGGGATACGCATATTGATGAATTCAACAATATCCGGATGAGAAATATCCATATATGACGCATACGAACCCTTGCGCGTTTTGCCCTGCCGATATGCGGTCATATCGCTATCTACCGTGTGTAAGAACGGCATTGGACCAGGAGCCACGTCCGAAACTGAACGAATATCAGACCAGTGACCGCCAACACCCCCGCCTTTTACAGATAACCAACGCAGCTCGGCGCTATGGTCAATCAAACCTTGCAGTGAATCCGGCACATATGTGAGGAAACAAGAAATGGGAAGCGCCTTTACTTTTTCACCCTCAAGAGGAGCGTTAGAAAGTACAGGAGAAGAGAACATAAACCAACCTTTCGACACAGCGTCATAAATGCGCTGAGATAGTTCTTTATCCCCATACGAATATGCGACTGCCGCTCGAGCAAATGCTTCTTGGGGTGATTTTTCTTCTTCTCTACAATAATAGTCGGTGAGGAGTTTAACTGCCTGTTCAGACATAACTTCGTCACGGGTGTAATCAATACGCACACCTAAGTGCTTGCTCGAAAATCCAAGCATATAATTCGCCTTATAATTTTTATTTGTTAAATTCTGATTTGCCTAAGCAGAAGTCTTCTGCCAAGTCTTCGGGATTGCCAAGCATGGTATGCTCAACGATTTGTATTAAATTGCCCTTTTCGTACAACCCGACCCAAGAGTCGTGAACTATAGCTTTCAATGTTTTATCTTCATTTTCATGTTCGGACAATATCATACCCTGCTCCATTGTGATAATTTAGCTTTCGCTGTCAACCCTTTAAAGGTGTTATTACTTATAATATCCGAAATTTCAGAAACGCTCAATCCGGACAATATCATGTCATTTATATCTTTTTCTTGCATATTATTTGGAAATAAAACGATAGAATGGTTCTGGTCAACCGCCTTTTCAATCCTTCTGACAATCTGCGTACTCCTAGGCTCATTATCATACACGAAAATATATTCAGCAGTAATTCCGTCGAGGGCGCTCATATCAGCGCCAGCCATAGCAATTGCGTTATTGACAAACATACTATCAATTGGACCTTCAACAACGTAGATAGGTTTAGTCAGATCAACTGTATCAAGACCAAAAATCTTCGGAGCATCTGGGTCGATCATAATTGTCACATACTTCAGGTCTGACTTTCCGATCGCTCTACCCTGGAACCCTATCAAGTTATCATCTTGGTCGATAAATGGGATAATGATTCTCGGCTCGTCAAACTTGATGTTAGGGAACTTGCCAGGAACGCACTGATTAACAAATTCATAGAACTTTGGTGCGTAGAATAATTTATAATGATAATTTGTTGGTATTCCACGAGACTGAACATACAACTTCGCCTTATGGTTTGCCAACAACTGAGACACCTTCTTCAGTTTCCCGAGAGGTGTTTTTAGGTATTTTGCCTTCTTTTTGAATCCGAAGTCGGTCTTTGTCTTTCCGGTCATAGTTGGTTTTCTATGACCGCCGCCGTCCTTGAACTTCTCCATAGTATATTCTTTGTGGAGATTGGGGTTGACATGCTTGATCAGATTGCTCAGCGATGCGCCCTGCCCACAATTATGGCATTTGAATATATAAGAGTTTTCTTTTAGGAAGACGTAACCGCGAGCCTTGTTCTCATTGGCGTGTGAATCACCGCAATAAGGGCATCGGAAGTTCCAAAGATTGTCGTTCTTGCGCTTAAATTGTAGAAGTTGCGCAGATACAAGATTTAGGTATTTCGTTTCAATATAATTACTCATGTACCTATTATAATATAGTTTATCTCAAATGTAAAGCGTTTATTATAAAATCATTCCCGTTGCTGCAGCCGTTTCTTGAAGACCTTGCCAAAGGAATGCAATGACAACAATACCGCCAGCTGCTTGCCATTTCCATTGTTCTAGCTTACTCACGCGGTTAGACATTTCTTTTGCATGTTCGCGCTGTTCTTCTTTCATCTCTCGAATTTCGCTCATTATCTCTTTATGAGATTGCGAAAGTTCTGATTGCAGGTCTTCACGCAAGTCACCAATCCTTTTGTGTAGAATATCTTGTTGCTGCTGGGCTTCTAAACGCCGTTCTTCTAACAAATTAAAAAGCTCCATGCCTGTGCCGGTATATTCTATATAGTTTCGGTTTGCATTTGTAGGCGGCATATTTGGCGCTCTTTCATTTAGTTGTTTATTGGTGTTTAGAGTTATTTATTAATACTTGAATTCTTATAACTCGTTGTTTTCTTCTAATTGCTTAATTCTTTTCGCCAAATTAGGGTATTCCGCCAACCATTTCTCTTCACGTGTAGCTATAGTTATGTCATATTTCTTAGCGAGATATTCCATGGTGCTATCGACGTGTTTCTGGAACCAAACGCCCACTTTAGTGTTCTTGAACCAGTTATAGAACGAACTGCCAATAATTGAACCAAGGATAGATTTAAGTATAAACCAATACATGTTATTTGTCAACCTCTATTTGTTCTTTTTTCTTTTCTATGAGATCTGTGTAGTTCCATATGCCGTGATCGGTCAACATATCAAAAAACTTACCCTGTTTCCAACCCGCCCAAATACCGCGAAAGAAGTCTTTGAATCGTTGCCAAGTAGACAAGTCTCTGAGCTCACCATAAGCATTAAAGTATACGCACTCACCGTCATGCTTGAACCCGAACAAAGCAGGTGGAACTTTACATACAATGTCATTGTTATTTACGAAACGATAGTGCGGACATGTAAGAGCATTTACGAACTTACGATTACCGACTCTTGGCGAACCAAACGTATATAATTCTTCAGATTCACATCGACTGGCGGCAACAGTAGCCATCGCACCCCCTAATGAGTGACCAGTAAAGAATAGAGCTTTTGGTTTCTTCAGCTTGGCGTTCTTGTCGATTTCTTTCAGGCACTCAGCCCAGACCTCGTCAACTTCATCTTGGAATCCACCATGTACTCTGCCCGCAGATTTAGCTCGGTGAGTAAACAAGTCTAGATCAGCCAAAACGTCATTCAACACAGTTGGCTCAGTGCCACGAAACGCAAACCAAAGTTCGCCAGCTTTCTTGGCGATAACAACTTCAGCACCATCTTTAGAGACCAGCTTACCAGACATCCCCAACCGCTTACACCCTTCTTTAATTCCTTTGGCGTTTCGGTATGCGATTCTTGCTAACCATGCTGCTGTATGTGCTCTATTGTAATCCAACGTTAGTTTCCTCATTATCGTCTTCAGTCAAAGACTTTTCGTAGTAAATTATTATTTCTTTTTGTTGTAGAATATATCTTTTCAAGTCAGCCATATTTAGTGACAAAGTCTCATAGTCTCTGACGGACATGGCGTAAAATACAAGCGCACCGTTCTCGCCCTCAAAACGAGTTATAAACTCGGGCAGATTGCGCTCAGTCACAACGTACCAATTGATGCTATTCAAGTCAACCTTCTTGGGTCTCTCTTGAATAGGTACATTCGCCTTCACAACCTCAGTTTGTGTGATGGTTTCTGTCAGCGCCTTATATGTGTTACACCCAGATACAATGCTACTTAGCAGTATCAGACATAATACTTTCAAAAAGTTTTTGTGTTCCATTGTTTATTCTCGTCTCAATCAATCCAGGTTTCTTTAAACTCAGTTTTGTCAAATCGTGCTTTCGTAGCTGATTGATCAGTTTATCTTGATATTGTTCAGCTTCTTGCAGATTCCTTTGTAGGTCTTTGCTCAATGCGGCTTGCAACTCAGCAGTTGCCTGCAGTTGTGTTATAGTCGCTTGATTGGTTTCGTTTGCTGCTTTAAGAGTGGCGTTATTAGCAGTCAATTGCGAGATACGCGCTTGTGAGTCTTTGTAGTACGAGTATGCGCCATATAACGCACCGCCTACAGCACCGAATAGTGCCAAAAATAGATATACTTTAAACATAATCAACCTCTAATTATGTGACGCAACCCTTTAACTTTGTTCAGAGTTTCGTTCACTTTCTTCAATGGTGTTCCGTTATTCTCGGATGCTGGCGTAGCTGCCTCAAACATTTTTCCGAAATCCTTACCAGCCTTTCCAGGAGTATTGCGTTTTGCCATCTCAACCGCCAATTCGCGGTCAGGAGTCTTGAAATTCTTTTTACGCATTACTGTCTTGGCGACCAATTCAAGTTCGCCTCTTCGCAAGTTCAACACGAACGGCACGTTGATGTCGGTCTTCATATCTTTCAACACAGCTTCAGCGTCAGCGCCCATCTTGGGGATAACCTTACCGTGCTTCTTAAACGTTTGTTTGAAGAGCCGCGTCAACTCAGCTGTAGTAATGTCTTTCTTATTACGAGCGTCATTGGCGCGATCTAGGAAATGGCGTGTGAACTCAACATCAATCCCCACCTTAGCAAAGATTTTGTCAGCATACTTCTCGATGGCATCTAGATCGGATTTGGTGATCATGCATTATCAACCAATATAAGGTCAAATATTGCACCAGCACCAGTCGTACCTAGCGACTTTACTTGTACTTCTATATCAGTTTTCTCAGTAAAAACTAATGGTATGGGGTAGTCGTAGGTAACTGGTGAACCGAATGTACCATACTGCCCTTTGATACTGATAGACCCCCCGAATGGTGTCGCCATCAGCCTGAATATAGTGCCTGTATTTTTTTCAACACTACCTTGAAACTTGATCAGGTAGGCAGTCTTACCAGCAGGGACTGTGTAAACTGCCATTAGAGTTTGGCCAGCTCCTTCTTCAATCGTATCAATGATGGTAGTGCCAATCTTTAGAGTAAGTTCGCCAGTATTTGTAGACTGGACAGTAGCACGAAAAAGGCGGATATATGTGTTAGATGTTGTAACCGTGGCGCCAACTATTGTAACAATTTCTGTTTGAAGAGCGTAATTTGCATCTAGACCCTGTATTTCTACATCGAGTCCATTGTCTCCATTCGTGGCAGCATCACTGCTAACAGTTACAGCTGCAGCTGTGGTAATAGTAGGAAAGGTGCCGCCAGCATCAGTTACAGCTTCAAACCCAGTACCAACAGCCGGATTATAGCCAAACTTGTTTATGTGAGAATACCCAGAAACTTGGCCGCCAGCGATGGGAATATTCGATGCGTTGCCGAATGAATTGATGATATTACCGTTCTTATCAGCAAGCATATTTGCTTCAAAGATAGTAGTACCATTGGCGAGATATTCTTGACTATCTATTCTATATTGTGCCATGGCTTATAGTCCGAACTTCTTCATGAAGTCTTTGCGTTCTTTGATCTTAACACGTTTCTGTTTTTGTTCAAGATAACGCTTGAGAAACTCTTTCATTTCTTTTGTTCTGGCGTCAGGCTTCTTCTTCTTTTTCCAAGAAGCGACATCATCGCCAGTACCGACAACGCCAGTACCAGTAACATTTGCGGGAGCATCTTCAAAAAGATCGCCAAACCCCTTTTCTCGCTTGGATTCTAGTTCTTCCATTGCTTCATACAACCCCTGTACAATTTCTTCTTCTGTGTGAACCTTACTGGTATCGCTTTCTTTAATGAGGAACAATGCTGCCGCATACGAACCGAACTTGCTACTGCCACCAGGGAGTTTCTCGAGTAGCTTCTTCAGATTAAATACTAATCTGTCATAGTACCCATAAGAGTTCTTTTCAGCAGACGTTTCGGGTGCTTTTATCTTCTTACCCTTTTCGTCGATTATACCCAGCTTGAACGCTTCTGTCTTGTTAAACGGCGTTGTTAGCCTTTTGATGAATTGATACACCAAAATTAAGTCTTGTATTTTACCAGCCATCAGATGCCTCTTAACACTTTAATGATTTGCGGATCAAGACTTATTTCTTCGTCCAGAACCTTCTTTCCGTTTACAAGTCGCAATTCAGTAGGATAATATCCAAGGAATATCAAGAACGGCTTGAGATAATCATAATACCCTTCGAGTTTCATGAACAGCATCCTAGTTGCTGGTCTTGATTCGAACATATTATATATCACAATTAAGTGATTCAGTATCAGCCGCTCTTTCAATTCGCCAGATTCTCTATACTTCTTAAACAATCGCTTGATGTATCTAATTCTTTTCAGATCATCTTGAAATTCTAATATATCCGCGCAATGTGGATTAGTATAATATTTCATAGCAAAAAGTTGGAAGTTTTCTTCCGTCAAGTTTTCAAACATAAATTAGAATTCGCTCAGCAATACTCTCTTAATACCGTTTGGACCAGATCCAACAGCAATGTACATATAATACAAATCGTACCAAATAGTCCCGACAGGATATAACGGAACACTATCAGTAACAGTGTTCTGACTACCCGCTGGAGTTGAAGGTACAACGCTTAAATTACCTGTTACTGCCAAATTAGCTGAACAAGTTGAATTAGCAGCTACAGTTACCGCACTATTAAACGTAGTTGGTGTTTGTACATTACTGAACAAACTGGAAACGGCTGCTTTCTTACTTACAGCCGTCCCAGCAGGATCGTTGACAACCAATAAAAGATCATCACCCGACACAGCAGTCAGAGCATCTAATTCTGTAACTTTCTTATTGGCCATCTTCTATTCCTTATTCAGGTAGTACAGAGTCGTCGCCAGCATCGCCAGATACAGAACTTGCAGCAACTAATGTTTCATAATGAACACGACCAGCACGACCGCCTGATCCAGCAGTACGCTTCAACCAACCGGCGTGAGCGATACCTTGTGCGCCAGCGTCTTCGGTCATTTCAGCAGTATCAGCGCCATAGATCGTGGCAGCGTCAACGTTTTCTGAATATACCAAAGATAGTGGCTTTTGTGATACTTCATACGCAGCAGCACTAGATACAGCAATAGCAGCTGAGCCGTCAGCTTGACGTACAGTAGCATTGGTCGCATCAGCGATAGCCGTGAAGACATAGTCGTTAGCGCCGATACGCAAGAAATCGCCAACTTCGTATGAAGTGAAGTCAGCGCTTGATGCGCCGGTTACAGCACCAGTATCAGCAACAGCGGCAGTGCCTACAGTAGCGATACTATCTTTCATTCCCCATAAACTCATTTTATTATCCTCTTAAGATATTTATTGTTACTATTTAGTTATTTTTTCATAGCCAATTTGGTGGCTGTCGCGTACATCACTTCTTCCCAGCGATCGCCATATTTTTCTTTAAACTCATCTTCTTTCTCTTTGAGCTTTAAAACAATTTCTTCGCGCTTCTCTTCCTGCTCAGGAGTCATCTTCCCTTCTTCTAATTTAGGGTTGACTTCAATTTCGGAAGCCTTCTTCTTCTCGTCAGAACCTTTTTCCTCAGACTTGTCTTTCTTAACCGCTTTGCTGATCGCTTTACGGCGCTTTGCTAGATACTTGTCTGAATCATCAACGTCACCGTCATTATCAATGTCTTTGTCAGCCTTACCAACGGGGTCAAGGGCTTCTAACACGTCTTGTTCAAATAGTTTAGCAGCTTGCTTCATAGTGATAGTCTTGAAGTCGCCGAACTGATTGGTAACTTTTAGAGCAACGCTTTTACCCGACATATCTAAGTCGATTTTATATTGCTTGCCGTCCTTACCTCTAACGCTTTTAGCTTCGTCAAGAACAACCGACTCAGCAATTGAATCCATGCTAGAACCAAGCAAACCTTTGTTATCGTCAAAGTGCTTAACAGCAGCATCAATAACTTTCTTATCCAGCTTCTTGATAGCGTAGTTGGTTTCGCCATAACCTTTAGAAGTGAAGAATGCATACATTTTGTTACCTGGATATTGGTACACAGTAACAGAACTCTTACCAACTTTCTTTGTATATGCTTTCTTACCAACGTTTTCAGCAAGATCAGCTGCGCCGTTCTCGATGATTTCGTTTTGAGTTTCTACTTCTGGTTCCAGAGTCTCGTCTTGACCAACAACAACGCGATTAACAGCAGCAAGTAGTGAGTCGCTGATACCGTGATTAGCTGAGTGACCAAATACATTAGATTCTTGGATTGATTCTAATTCTTCGCCCATAATTTTTGCTACAGCAGACTGAGTTTTCTTGCCCATTCCGTCAAGAATACCTTTTACTCGGTCACTTTCGCCTTTACGCAATTGAACCAAAAGACGACCAACTTCTCTGCTTTCTGCGCCTTTCATACTATCGCGCAATTTAGTAAGTTTCCCGATCTTGGCGGCTAATGGCTTATTAACACCTTCAGCGATTTCTTCATAAATTGAATCTAGGCTAGAACCAAGCAAACCTTTGTTATCGTCAAAGTGCTTAACAGCAGCATCAATAACTTTTTTATCCAGCTTCTTGATTGAAACATTAGTTTCGCCGAACCCTTTAGAAGTGAAGAATGCAAACATTGCGCCGTTTGAATACTTGAAGACTTGTACTCTACTCTTACCGGCTTTCTTTTCGTAGACTTTCTTGCCTACATTTTCGTCAAGAGCTTCGTCTTCTTCCAACTCGATAGAGTCGATAGCTTCATTTAATGCGTCTTCGTCAAGATCAATTTCTTCGTTGGCGTTCTTCATCATATCAGCTATTTTAGCCAGAATGTCACGATCTTTCTTCGAGATATTCTTTAGCTTTTTGTCACTAGCCATCTTTTCTAGTGACGCAGCATACTCTTTAGTTGACTCGTCAAGGTCAACCGTTTCTTTTACAACATTCATCTCACGGATGACATTCATTAGACTGTTCATTGTTTATCCTTTATCCTTTAATTTTTTGTTAGTCGTCAACTTTTGATCCTGCGCGCCATTGAAAACAACTCCAAAAACCCGCTTTAGTTTTATCTTTCTTATTATCGCAATCATGTCTAGCTCGGAATGAAGCAAGTCTCTTTGGGTCATCGCGTTTGATCTCCATATTGGGATCTCCGAATGTCACCTTGATGACATTACCCTTATCATTCTTAACATATACTCCGAACTTCTTTTTTGATCCCGTAGGCAACCTGAATGGATTATTTAGGTCAACCTTCCGCCCTTGATATTCTGATTCTTCTACTACCAATTCATCGTACATATCTGTACATTCGCAAGGAGTATCTTTCTTATACTTCTTCACCAGAGCATCAGTACCCTCTTCGCCAGCGCCGCCTTGTTCTAGATCTTCGGCGAGAATTAATTCTTCAGCCATTACGCGCAAAACTCTAGGGTTTACATTGTATTGCTTCGCCACAACGCCAGCATAGTATTCCTTACCATGGCGAACCGGAACACCTTTTGATGCGGCTTCCTTCTTTTTCTTCTTGATAATGTCCTTCAAGATCTTAGCGGCAGTTGAATAACGCTTCTTCTGAACAGTTTTAGACTTCAATGTATCAATATCATCGCCCATCTTAGACTCTTCAACGCTTTCGTTTACTGATTCGCCCCGAACCTTGTCAGCCAAGTCTTTATCAGCCTTGCCCCAAGTACCCTTTCCTTTTGTAGCAAAACTATTAACTCGAGCAAATGCCCACTGTTGTTGAGTGGCACCTGGACGGTGACCAGTACGCCAAGCGGCCATGCCTCGGTCATACACTTTCTTCAAGATACTGTATGAGATACCAGTTTTATCAGCTTTCTTCATCAATGCTGCTTTAGCATTTTCTGTAAGATTAACTTCTTCGTTTTTCTCTTTATTCTTAGCTTTGGTATCCTGCATTCTAGCACGATCCATCATACGGTCGTACTTCTGCGCATCTGCGGCTTTCTCGCGTTCTATCTTTTCTTTGGCGTCATCAACTTCGCCTTCGCCGAACATCGCACGGAACTTCTTAGTATGCTTAGACGTTTTAGTCTTAGCATCAGAATCGCCAACGTGTTTATCAGGATATGCACTAGCATCGCCGGAGTCTTTTTCGGCAGCTTTCTTAAACTCTGAATCGCGCTTTTGTTTAGTAGACTTGGCCAAACCGCTATGGTACTTAGCAGGCTGAGAACCCTTTCTATCCTTTATGTCTGAATCTTCACGCTCAAGAATGACTGATTCAAATAAAGCATCATAACTCTCGTCTTTCTGAGAACCACGTAACGCCTTCAGTCGCGCCACTTCTTTCTTTCGAGTAACGGGAATCAGCTTCTTAGCCAACTTTTTAACCACCCCTGACTTCTTGGCGACCAGCTTATCTATGTTCATCTTATCGCTTGGAGGGAGTTTATTATAGTCAAGCCCCTTCTTCCCTGCTACCTTCTTTCGCACTAGGGCGATAGCTGCTTTTTGAGCACGCTTCTTGATAACGTCTCCGCCAGCCATCTTCTTTTCTTTTTGCTTCTTAATCCGCTGTAGCTTTGGAGCCAGCTTCTTCATTCGACGCCCGATAGCTTTGCGCTGAGATATTGACAACGGCTTGCGAGCTTCGTCCATGTCTTCTTTGATGACGCTTCGGATAATGTCGTAAATATCTTGAGCATCTGAGTCTTTCAACTTCTTAGGCAGACCAGTCTTAAATATATCAAAGTCGCCTTGGATAGCCAACGCTCTTAGCTTCGATGCAGACATGCCCTCAACACCAACCGCATCAGGGTCACGCGCACCAGCTGAACGAACGTCAATCGAGTCAAACTGAAACGCCTTGCCGTTATACTTGTTCAGTAGTCCGTCGAACTCTTTTACACGGTCAGATCCAACAACAAGGATAATATCGGTGTACGTCTTCTGAAGTTCTTGGAGGATTTGAATGATTGTTTTAGAATTTGATTGTTGAATGATTTTGCCGAATGATTTGCGGGCAAAACGAATCTTCTCAGCATAGTTGAGAGGATCCTTCTTATTATTCTGGGTATGAGAAAGAAAGACTTTAGCATCAGCCTTTTCTTTTTTAGCAGTGGAAATGATCTTATCGACTAGCTTTTGGTGTCCGACTGTTGGCGGGTTCATCCTGCCAAAAGTAAATACTACTTTTTTCATTGACGTGTTTCCCTTGGGCTTAACGTGTTTATTTTAATTATCTATTTATAAAAAACTCAACTCCAACCTTTCACGAACTTGTCGGAGAAGTTGGCATGGCTAAATTGCATTCTATTCACTAGCTTGAGTGCACTGCCGTCATTATCAATAGCAACGTAACCTTCCGGAGCAGTTACTTGGAATCCATCTTTGGTACGCAGTAGTGTGTCAATATTACTCGCTTGATCCATTTTATCAATGATCATCTCTTTAGCGTCGATCAACTCATTCATCATCAGGAATATGTTTTCAAGATTTTTGACGTTAGCGTTAGAAAAGAACTTGAGTATTTCGTCACGCTTATCAGTCTGAACTTTCTTACCTTTCGGAGTCTTGCGCTTGTCTTCTTCTTTTGAATAGAACCCAGTAATATGATTAACAAGATCACGAACATGAGACTTGACGTTTGTTACCTTTTCGCCTGAACGCACTTTAGTGTTAAAATGGACCGTGACTTGACGAACCAGCTCTGGGCTATCAGAGATGGCATTCATAGTCTTAGCGTCTAACTTTTTGAATAGTTTACCAGCATTGCTGATATATTTGGTCACTTCTTTGTTTTCTTTATCAGTAAATGTCGCCTTACCAGAAACATCAGTAAACTCAGGGTCAACAAACCAAACTTTAGATGACGGCTTCAGCTTATCAGATATCTTTTGACCGAACGATGCTTTCATAGTCTCGAACGATGTACCGGAATATACAGTATGCCAGACAATACCGATCTTAGCTGAGCGGATCGCCTTACCCATTTGCGATTTAGTAGGAACAGAGTATACGATTGTGTTGGGGTGGAACGTAGTAACCTTTTCGCCGTCTATGGTTTCGCTCTTCAGATCGCTCTTGCTGAACAAGAAGTCGCCTTGGATCACACCAGTAATACCAAGATCAGGTAAATGTTTCAGAGCCAGTTTGAGTTTAGTCGCCAGATCACCGCTAGTGTCAGCATCTACTTCATCAGCAGTTTTATAGATTTTGGGGTTCTTGTTGAACACTCCTTTCTTTGCGACGAAGAACTGACCATCCCTCGGATCCTGCCCAGCAAAGATAGCAGGAGCGCCATCCCACTTAACAGTAGTAGAAACGCCGCGACTAGAATGACCAGACAGCATGTCACGCATAGATCTAAGCAAATTAATAGCTTGTCTCGCACCAGTTACACCTCCATAAAGTACAGCATCCTCTAGATGCGTCATGTGCGTATTTTTTTGTTCAATTAAGAATGAATTAAGACTTTTCATGATAATGCTCATCGTGCCAGTCTTGGGCGTTCTTCTTAGCAACGCCAACGTTCTTGTATCCCGTAACCGGATGGCGAGGCTTATCTCCCCCCGCTTTGGTATTATCGAACAATGTAGGCAATACTTTCTGAGTACCGTCTTTATTGAACTTCATAGAATCCATACCAGATAAACGAATCTCGTACTT
>Ga0115572_10000688_pt1 | contig 28445 bp, 42 predicted proteins | sample COGITO_mtgs_1206_FD_88681 | JGI IMG/M metagenome (GOLD analysis project Ga0115572, IMG submission 88681) | Pelagic marine microbial communities from North Sea - COGITO_mtgs_120607 | ecosystem: Environmental > Aquatic > Marine > Epipelagic | place: Germany:Helgoland, sampling site Kabeltonne... | reverse complement strand
TGCCGTCTAACTTCCACTTAGCAGGGAAAATAGTTGGTGTTGAAGTAAAGCGCTTTCTAACTCGAGCTGAGCCAGATGACATCGGTGTTCTTAAAAGATTTGATTGTTGAGATAATTGATAGTTTGAAATTAACGGAAGTTTTAGTGATTTTGGATATGAGATTAACGCCATTATAAACCCTGCCTTTGTAATCCGTAATGACTTTCAAGTGCACCAGAAGCAGAGCCACCTTCTCGAATGTTACTAACGAACACATCAATAACATCCTCTCCTGACATTTCTCTTTTAGAGTTTTGACCGGCTCTTGATGCATCTTCAATTAAGTTAATAGTAACTTTGTTTCCTAAGCTTTGGCCTTTTGTGTGATCGATAACTGTTTCTTTTGGGTGAACAATTGCGAACATTCCACCTTTGCCATCAACACCACCAATTCTGGCGCCATCTCCGGTGTAACCACCTCCATCGAAGGACGCTAGGGAAGATGCGGCGGAAGCAATAGCAGCTGCTGCTAAAGGTTGGGTTGCAGCCTCCGCTAATGCCGCCGCACCTGGTGCCATAGCTGGTCCAACAATTGGGATGGCTGCTGTTGAAGCAAACGCATTAATAGCTGCCAAATGCGCACCGGCTTGGGCCTGACCTGCAACTTGAGTTATATATGATGCTGAATTTGCTTTGCCGATAGTTTTCTCTAGGGCCCAAAGTACAGTTCTTTGAGTTCCAATTTCAACAAGCGTTTGGATCATCGACTTACCAAAGCTTACTGCAATGTTTTCAACTAAGTTGCCAAAGCCTTTCCATTCGAAAATTGAATTGGTTATATTATTTGAAACGTTTCGAGAGAAGTTTGATAACGTGTCGGCCCATAGCTCATCGGTAATTGCAGAGCTGTTTCTTACTGATTCTGTGTAGCTAGACCAAAAATCATTGTTTTGCTCTCCTAGGCGTTCTTTATGCTGTAACTCGAGCTGCTCTTTGGCAACTCGGTACTCTTCTTCTATCTCTTGAGTTGCTAGATTTTTATCACGTAGTAGCTGAATCTCAGCGTCCATCTTTTCAACGAGTCGGTTGTATTTACGGTTTTCCAACTCAATTTCGTTGCCTTCAAGCTCTAGTTGAGCTTCATATATTTTTTGGTATTGGCTACGAGCTTTTTCAACTAGAGCATCAACTTTACCGCTTGAATCATTTTCGTTATTACTCGAATTGTCCCCAAGCAATAAGTGGTTTAAATCGTTTTTCCCTTTCTTAACTTGTGCTTTAGCTTGAGTTTCAAATTTTTGCTGAACATCAGCAATCCATGCACCAATCTTTTCAGATGGCATAGGCGCGGCAAGTAGGTCTTCTAGTTCGCCAGCTAATTGATCAGTGGTACCGGAAAAACCATCTGCAAAAGCCTGCATATCTTTGGTACTACTGACATCCATGCCCAGGTATTCAAGCATGCCACCACCGGCTTGATAGAGGCCATTAAACAATTGAACAGCACCATTGCCTAGTTCAGCAACGGCTTGTCTTAATAATAAGAATGTGACTTGTAAGCCACGTCCCATATCAGATAAGAAACCAAGTCCTTTGCCGACTTTTGTTACAACAGTTTGAGCTAACTGACCAAACCCACCGGCTTCTATTGCAGACTCTGTAAACATGTCAGAAATTGCAGCAACAAGTGGGGCGGTTTCTGTCGCTAATGCTTGGCCAAAGCTATGTGTCGACTTCTGAGCTCTATCAAAAGCGTCATTAGCAATTTCTACTTTGGCCGCATCAACTCTACTGATTGCAAGTCCCAGAGCTTCGGCTTCATTCATCATTGTTTGAATGCCATCAGCACCAAGATTTAACGTATTAAGTAACTTTACCCCTTCGCTATCAAATAGCTTTTGAGTTAAAAATACTTTTTGGCCTTGATCGCTTACATCAGACATTTTCTCGGCGATAAGTGCAAATTGCTCATCAGGACTTTTGCTTTTAATATCATCAATCGATATACCTAGCTGATCCAAAGCAACCTTTGCTTCACCCTTACCGGTTGCTGCAACTTGGCCAATTCGCCTTGTCATCCGTTGCAAGCCCATGTTCAAGCTTTCAGTGGATGCGCCAGTTTGTTGAGCTGCATGTTGCAAGCCGGAAAGAGCTTCAGTCGTTATGCCGAGACGATCAGCTGTTTTCGCTTGCTGATCTATAAATGCTGCATTTTTAGCATAAATAGCTGTAAATGCTGCAACGCCGGCTGTACCAAAGCCCGCCATAAATTTAGTGGTTGTGCCAACCATTTGGCGCGTTTTATCAGACCAAGATTTAGTGCTCTTATTGGCTTTTTTTAATTCAGCCGTAAGCTTTGCACTTTTACCTATTAAGTCTATTGTCAGCGTTGCGATAGATGCCATTTATGCTCTTCTTTTTGTTTTTCGCCAAGGACAATTGTTTAAAAAGGCTTCCGCATCGCGCCTTTTCTGCTCTTGTTCTATTTTTCTTTGTTCACTTCTGTCGAACGTCAATCCCATTTTCATGCTTTGATGTACGAGTCTGAGTTCGAGTTCTTCAGCGGGTAAACGTTGGCGTAGTTCATAGATGGAGCAACCCAAGTTGTCTGCTAGATTGCAGAGCGCGGCGAGCTCAGGTTGCTTTGTTAGTTTTTTTCAAGTTGTTCCAAGTTATCCTGCGACATGTTTGTATAAAACAAGCCAGTCGTATGGATCATTGCTAACTGAGAAACATCCATCTGCTTAGGCAGCTTTTTGGCTTCTTTGTCATTGAACTTGCCAAATAGCATGAAGTAGGTGTTGCGCTGAGCTAACTTTTCTAATTCCTTCGTGTCAGCTTCTTGGTTGCTAAAAAGCTGTCGTGCCTCGGTTTCATCAATTGCTGGTAATCTATGCAATAAAATCTTACCCACTCCAGGCACGTCAAACTCACGCTTAGAAGTTGGCAAGCCGCCTGACATTATTTGTTCAGCAGTAATCATGCCTTACTCCTTTATGCCGCAGAAACAGTAGTGAACTGCACTTGCTGCAACTTACCGATAACACCAAACATTTGTTTGCCTGACTCTTTGCCTGATTCACCACTAAAGTGATCTTGAGGGATATAGACAACCTCTTGAACTTCACCACTTGCTCGAGTGACTTTTAGAGTGATGTGTTCGCGCGCTTTAACTAAATCAGTAAATGCTTTTTGGTCAGCGTTACCCGGCTTATGACGAAACGCCAATTCAAAATCTTGATCTTCAGGCAAAGCCTTTTTGCTGTAAGAACGATTCGCTGCTGCAATGTCAGTATCGTCGTCCCATTGCTCACCTGAATTAATTTGAGGAATTACATCTAGACCTGGCAAAAAGGTATCGGCCGTTCCTACACCAGTTGTGCAAAACTGAAGTGTAGACTTATGTGAATCAACCGTTTCTGATGCTGGAGTTGTTACTGCTGATGGACTTGTCATGGTTTAAGCTCCGTTGCTTATTGTGTTGTAATAAAATGCGTAATCCAATGAAACGCGATACTTTTTTGCATCTTCGTCATAGCTTGGAATTCTGTTTTGTTTAAGTGCAAATTGGACTTTTATTAGAGTGTCTTTAAACGAAACAGTGTTAAATACACTATCAATTGTTTTGGCGATTTCAGAAGCTGTTAGTGGGTCCTTGCTGTAGCAATCAAATTGCACAGTTGCGTCGTTCTGTCCCTCATCCATATGCAAATCAAGATCAGGGTTATCGCTAATTATTCGTAACAAGACATAATTGCTTTTGGTATTGTGCTTCGTAGTTAAATAAAAATTATTACCAATAAGTAATTTTAATTCTGTAGACAACATTGCGTATCGACGAATAGAGTTCTCAATCATTTTGATGGTCTCTTTTGAATTTTTTGCTGCGCTTTAGCTATTCGCTTTGCCAGCCTGTCGTTAATAACGTGAAGTACTTGCTTGGTTCGTGTGCTGAATGCTTTGCGAATGAATGGGTGAGCATCCATTTTAGAAGTACCGTATTCGATAGGGACAATGTAAGGGACTTTAAACACCCCGACTTTTACGTGAGAGACAACATTTTCACCTATACGCTTTGTGACTTTTCCTTTGCCTGTCATTCCTCTTATTTTAATTCGAGACTTGAGGAAGCCTGGTCTGATCGTGACTCTTTGACCTTTTTTATTTTTAACAAAACGAGTCACAGATGATTCGGGTGCGTTACGTCTCATGCTGTTTTCATACTTCTTGGCGCCATCTTTAAGCGCCAACGTCATCATTCCTGCAGCTTTCTTGGTACCTACTTCTTTAGCTATTTCCAAAAGAGCTTTTTCCATCTCTTTTAGGCCTTTGACGTCAATACCAATATCAAGCATCAGTGATCTCCCTTGCGAGAATTTCAGTTAACTCAAAAGCCTCATCTACATTCACTGGTTTACCGATAATTTCAAAAATTCGGCCTTTGTGATTAATTCGGTGAGTCGGTTTTATTTTTGCTGAATAACGACAAGTAATTACATAATTTATTTCACCGGTGACCTGTCCGCTCTTCACCGACTCAGAAGGTTTGCCCGCTTTTATTTTTGCCCATTTAGAAAAGTCATTTTCCCAGATTGGATGATTGTAACCATCATCAGATAAAGTACTTTTTTCGAAGAAAACTTTCTTATTGAGCGAGCCAGCTGCGGGTCTAGTCATAGCAATTGCACCGATAGTTCTGAGCAAATAGCTTTAAATGCGTTTGGTGTTTCATAAAGTTGCACTGGAGCAGTGTCTTCTCGGTTTCGAAACCAATCTGCAATCAAAATAAGAATCGACTGTTTAGCTAATTTGTAGTTGTCTTCGTCAGAAATAGAAGCTGCGTCAATTTGATCTGCAGCAATTCCTGCATGGCCAAAGACACACTCTATTTGAACTGCATCACTGACTTTATAGCCAACTGCTGGCCAACTGCCACCAAGTCTAGGTGTAATTACAGCGGTTAATCCGTGCGATACAACTCTGTATTCGCTAGGATCAATAGTCACTAATTGACCTAAACCATTAATATATTTAATCGAAGTTATGCTCCGCAAAGGGGTAAGAGGTAAACAAATGTCAGTAGTGAATTTAGGAAGCGCAAGCTGCCATGTTTGTTCTACTAACAAGCGGCCCGTCATAGTTTCGAAGCGTTTTCTTGCTGCAGGGATTAGAGTACTTAAATAAGTCTCGTCATCGCTGTCACTATTAGTATGAGCATAAACATCTTCTAACGTTACCGGCTCTGCTTTTGGTGCACTTACTATTTTACGGAGCATATTCACGATTATTTCTCGCTATCGTTGTTATTGCCTTTTGAATCGTCTTTAGATGAATCATCATCTTGATTTTCATCATTTGACGGTTCGCTAGTTTCATTGACAGTAACTAACTCAGCACCTTGCGCTACACAATATGCCACTTCTTCGTCTTCGGTCGATACTTCGCCTTTTTCTAGAAACGGCTTTAGCACCTTCTCTGACGCTTCGATGACATCGTTCGGTTCGAACTTTAAGCCACAACAAGTAATAGTAACCAGTACTCGAGCTGCTAATAATTTAGTTTTTTTAGCCATGGTATTTCCTAACTAATAGAATTGAAGTGCCTGCTACCAGGCACTTATTAATTTACCTAACGATTAGGTAGCGCTGTTTTGGTAGTACTTAATCGCACCACCCACATCGATGTAACGACCACCTGAACGCATGAACGCTAAGAAGCCAACTTGGCCCTTGCGGCTATACGCACTGTCAGTGAATCGGAATAGCAACATTTGAGAGACGTCGCGAACGATGTACTTAGAGAAATCACCAAAGGCAAGTGATTTGGCATTTGCTCCCATTACAGGCATGTGCTGGTTAATCGCATACGGACGACCTAAAATCGCATTCGGTTCGCCGCTTTCAATACCAGGCAACCAAAGAGGACGATTTTGGTTGTCTTTCATTTTCTTAATAACTTTAAGTGTTGAGTCGTTCATCATGAAACCACACTGGCCGCTACGACGATAAGCAGGATCAACGCTGTGTTCTAAATCGACTAAATCATCAAAGGTAATTATTGATGTTTGGCCAGAAGAACCAACTTTACCCGCAGTGATATCAGCTAATAATCCATGCGGTTGGTCAGTACCGGTACCGTTCATGAATGCATCTTCTGTTGTTCGGCCGATACGGTCACCAATCAATTGATTGATGTAACCTTCAAGGTCGAAGCGAGAGTCTTGAAGTAGTTGGAACGGAACAGCAATGACTTTAGAGCTAACCATATGCGTGTCGATGTTGCGTACACCAAAGTTAGTATCTTCGTTTGCAGATGTGCCGTTTTCACTTAGCCATTCACCTGTTTCTGACGTGGCATCAGACGTTGGCCATGGAATACGAGAACCTGACTCAGTTGGAACAACTGTTGCCAATTCACGCATACCACCGTATTCAGAAAGCGCTTGAGAAATACCAGGTGCAATTTCGTCAGACGTTAAATAACCGCCTTCTGCACCATTGCCTGTACTCATTGTGTTTTGTGGTGAGTTGATGCGGTTTTGAACGGCTTCACGTTGCTCTTCATTAAGAGCAGACATACCACCACGCATCCACGAGTCATAAGCTTTCTTCTCATTTTCAATGCGAGATTCTGCTTCATCTGTTGAGATGCCGTCACGGTCAGCACGGTTTTGTGTGTTCAATTTTGTTTTAGATGCTAAATCTAATACTTTTTGATCACGTTCTAGTTCGCCATCTAACTTCTCGATGTCAGTAACTAAAGTATCGTACTTTTCTTGGTGAGACTTATCCCAAGCTTGATCTTTAGGGTGATCTTTAACTAGCTTGTTGAGATTGACAGCCAATGATTTGCGCTGTTCACGTTTTTGCTGGATTGACATAGGAATTATCCCTTTTGATTTTTAGATATAAAAAAAGCACCTTAAAGGTGCCTCGGTCGGTTGTTTGCCAGCGCAAGCTAGCTTGTTACCCGCAACATATTCGCGAATCTTTCTAAGCGTTCACGTTGCGGAAATGGATCTTCAGGTTCTTGAGGTTCTGGTGCATTTTCATATGCTGATAGGTCCCAATTTTTGCGGCCTTTATTAGCAATGTTATTGCTACCGGTGTTTCGTTGAATGATTTGCTCTGCAAAGCCATGCTCTACTGCTTCTTGCGCAGTAAACCAAGTTTCTGCCTCCATCCATTCTCTAATTTGAACATCATCGACACTTGTATTGTTGACGTAATCAGCAACGATAGTGTTATCAATTTTGTCTAGCATTTCTGCTGTTTTTCGAAGTTCAGTTGCATTGCCAAAGCCAACTGTCCAAGCATAATGAATCATGTACATGCCTGACTCTGCTATCTCGATAGTATCACCGGCCATTGCGACACGAGTGGCTGCACTTGCTGCAACACCGTCAATATGAACGTGAATTTTTGCAGGGTGAGCAATCAGTGTGCTGTAGATTGCTGTTGCTTCAAATACGTCACCACCAGGACTATTGATATATACGTCAATGTCCGTTGCATCTGGAATGCTTAACAGAGCTTTTTTAACCATTTCAGCTGAAACACCCCACCAAGGATCAATAACATCGTAGATTAATATCGCTGACCGATTATCATTATCTGCCGCAAGTGGTGAGTTCTTCACTACCTTAAAATCGGTTTCAGATCTGTTATTGCAATTGGCCTTAATCAGGGCCATTAACTTTCTGCTGTTATTCATAGGGCTAATCCGCTTTGTTGTTTATAGTTGGGTCGTATGGAAGGTCATATCGTTTATCATCGATACGAGGTAAGTTCTCAAGCTTTCTAACTTCGTTTATAGCAATCCAACCAGGACCTTGTGAGCCGCCAATTGCTTGACGATAAGAATCGTTTCGCTCTTTGAGCGTTAATCGCATTAAATTAGACGTAATAAACTCAGCAAAGAATGTTGTACCGAGGAAAAGCTTTCTGTTTATTTCTTGCTCGAATCGATTTAAGTGAGGGCCAAGAGTGTATCGAACAAATGACAATCCAATTTCGCCGATACCCGAACCCCACGATGTGCTCTTTTGTTCTTGGTTTACCATGAACGAAGGAAGTCCGAAAGCGCGCGCAATATCTGTGATTTGAAACTCTCTTGATTCGAGCAGCTGAGAGTCTTTAGCTGATACGCTAAGCTCTTTTATGTCAGTTGAACCGTCCATTACAAGCGGGTATTTACCTCGCTTTGTGCCACCGTAAGTTTTTACCCACGATTGTCTAAATGAGTCCTTTTGCTCATCAGACCATTTGCCCGTTTTGATTACTGCTATTTGCTGAGTTGAACCAGACTTAAAGAACTCTGCAGAGTGTTCTTCCATAGCCAGTTCTAAACCAATTGAATTAAACGCTCCCCATTGAATAACAGACATTGATTTCAGACCGTTAAAGCCAAAGCCAGGGAAGTGCAAAATATCATCTTGATCAAACCCTTTTGGCTGACCGCCCAAATGAAAGAAGTAGTTGAGTCGACCACCGTTATTTTCAACAACCATACCCACTGGTGAGATAGGAAGTATTTCTTCAACTTCACCGTTCCGATCTCTAACCAATACCGCATAACCATCGCCGTGGAGCAGCATTGATGCAGCTATATATTCCCAGAACGTAGCTGCTGACCAAACCGCGCACGGTTGTAAGTTAAAGAGGTTTGCAAGAGCGTGATTACCAATTCGAGTCTTATCCCCATTTTCCTGCCTATCAAATATATGAACAGGCATTTGTGATAATGCACCGGCTATCAACCTTACACATGCAAAAACAATAGATACTTTCATTGATGTTTTTGGGGTGACTTGTGGCCCCGCAATTGATGGCATCATGCCAAATAGTTCTGCCATTTTATTAATATCAGAACTTGCAACTTCCGCCATTTCCACTTCATTGGAAACACTTGTGTCATCAGCTGCTTCTGGCACTGTGCTTTGCTTACTTTTAAAAAAGGGTATATTAAACATTAGAGTTCCACGTATTCTTGGTTTGAGCCGTCTTCTTCATCCGGTGTCCATGCACCTATGAATGCAAGAAGCATTGCAACTGCTGTATCGATTTTATTGTCTTTGTGCTCTTTGACTGGGCGAATGTATTTACCATCCATCGTCGTCTTCGCGATTACGTTACCTAGACACCAGGCAAGAACTGGATCACCGTTGTGATGAATTCGGCCTTGTCTTAATAGTGTTTCGAACTCACGCATTGCCGGAGAAAAGTTAGTATAGTTTTGTGCGACTTTGATTGGCTCAATACCATAAGCGTTTTGAACTCGTTGCGCGATTGGAGCAGCGCCTGCAGGGTCATAAAACAAAGCGCTAACAAAATGCGTTTCGTTGTCTGTACCCATCGCTTTTTCCACTTCATCGTAATCGATGCTGCTACCTTCGCACTCCAGCAGATGTCCTTGATCTATCCACTCGCGATAGATGTCTATTTCTTCTGCCTTTGCTTCAGTTACATATGATTTAGCAAAAAAGTAGTAATGCGTTTTGCCGTCAATGTCTCTATCGAAACAATCTACATCAGCTGTTAAATCATCGCTTTCAGATAAATCGACACCTTTCGTACAATCCTGCCCAACAAAATCATCTTTATTAAGTTCAGGATCAGCAGCTGCTGACCAATCCTCCATGTTGAGCCAACTCTCTCGAGCACCAACCCACATATTGAGATGTTTTGTTTTGAATGCGTTTTGCTTTCTTGCTGACTGTTTAGCTTTACTTAGCTGATTCTTTAAGCCTTCGATGTCAACTGAGACACCGTAGTTCGGATTCGCTTTTTCTAACGTTTTTTCGTCTTGCCAGTCATCATCTTTGTCAGCTGCGTAGATGATGCAAAATGTGCTTTCATCTGTTCGGTAGCCTTGTAGTATTTCTTGGCACTCTTTCCAATGCTGGCCACATGGACCAAACCAGTTTGAACCGGCTGTTGATATTATTAGCTCTAAAGGTTGTTCCCTTGCACCCATACCAGTAATCATTGTGTCACGTTGTTTTTCGTCAGGGTGCTCGTGAAACTCATCGCATAGATAACAGCTAGGAGAGCCACCATCGCCAGGATCACCAATCAGACGTTCAAATTTGCCACCGTCCAAAGTGCTAGATATTTGTTGTGCTAATAATTCAACTTTAAATCTTCGACGATACGCCGGTTGCTTATTGGCCATTTTATGTGCTGGCTGAAATACTTCGTTTGCTTGTTTCTGATTAGTAGCGCCGCAGTATACTTCTGCGCCTGGTTCGTTATCGTTAGACAACATATAAAGACCAATTGGCGCAATCCAAGTTGATTTACCATTCTTTCTCGGAACATAGACTGCTGCAGAACGGAAACGTCTACGATGAGTTTTGATATGTTTCCAGCCAAATATTTGGGCTGTTATCCACTTTTGCCAAGGTCCCAAGCTTATTAAAGACTCATGGCCAATCGCTCTGGCCCACTTCCCTTTAACGTGATTAAAGGTTTCTATAAATCTGATTACTTTATTTACTGCATCAACATCAAAGTAATATGGAAACTCTTCGGTACCAGCTCGAGCTAAATCTTTACTCTCTCGCTCAACCGCTAAACGCTCATACTTATTGGCTGGGCGCTTTCCACTAAGGACATCAGAAGCGTACTGCTCAATGTCAGCGATATGATCTTTAGTAAACGTTGGGTAACTGTTTCGCATTTAATATATTTCATCAAAAAGCCCAGGCTGTAAGTTAGTAAAACGTTGGTCAGTCGCAGGGCTACCACCAATCTGATTGATTAAGCTATTAAGCTTTCGCCAGTCATCGTTATACTGAGCAACTTCAGGTCTGTTCTTATGTTGAGCCCCATTCCGCCCGATAGTCGTGTATGTCCAACCGATATCTTCTGAATCAAGATGAGCTTTCGTTTCTTCCATTCGTGCGATTACCACACAATACTCTTTGAAGAACCTGATAAAGTGAGGCTTAAATCTGTTAATTTTTACATAAGCAGGGATATCAGTTTCCCACACTTTTTGCTCTGGTTTAGACATTCCACGCGGACGCGAACTGATCGCGATTTTTCTCGCTTCCTTATCGCTTATTTCCGCCTTTTCTTGGGTACCAGGAAATTGAACGACTTTGTCGTCTTTTTCTACTGCTACTTGTGGATATCTACCTGACATAACTAATCTTTTATTCTCTAAGTGGGTTTTTTGTTTTCATTACTGTGTCACATAAAAATTTGACTAGGGCGGCGGTGAACGTAGGCTATCTCTGAACTTTCAAGGCCCCCGGGGTCAGTGATTTTTTTGCTTGTTGTGATTCTTCAGACGTTTTTATCTTGTCGCAGTGCTGACAGATGGTTTGTAAATTGTCATCGTCATCAGTTCCGCCTTGGCTCTTTGGTATTTTGTGGTCACAGACTCCATGATTAGGGCCGTGCAACTCTACAGATACCAGTTCACCTTTCTCTAAATGAATCTGACATAAGAAACGATCGCGATTAAATATTATCTCGCGCTTCTTAGACCAAGTGCGACCACCGCGACCAGATGTCTTTGCTTGCTTACGCTTTCTATCAAAAGGCTTACGATGTGGGCAGTCACCATTACTATGAACTGTGCGGCACTTAGTGCACCAACTGCCTGGCTTAACTGGCATCTTCACTCCACTCTCGAAGTTGTTGCTTATCGTAGTTGCATGCATCTAATGCAGCAAAGAGATCGCCAATTAATATGATGAGGTCTTTGTTCGTTTCTAAATTGACAGCAGGCTTAACGCAACTCTGCATCAACTGCAGTGGTGGTCGAACCTTCTTTATTGTTTGCACTGTTACTGTTCGAGTCTCTGGTGTACTCGAGCAAGCTGATAACAGAGCCAGGTATACTATGATCAAACCAAACTTTAATGTTTTCATTGTTGGTACCTAACTCATTCAATTCATTTTCAAAGTGACTTAATTGCAAGGTAAGTTCTTTTAACTTATTTGCTCTCTGTACTGCCAACCTATCAACTTTAAGAAGCTCTGCTAGTGCTTGGTTCGTTGCATTGTTTGCATTGTCTACGCTAACGGTAAGAGATTCTATTTCATGCTGTTTGCTTATTAACTTACTGTCCAACGCCTCAATCTCGAGCAGCTGCTGCTGCACTTTTGATTGAAGTATGAATACATAGGTAATTGAAGATAGAACAACGCCAGCTAACAAAAGCAACTTAATTGCCGGTGCTGACCATAACTTTATAAAACCGGTTAATGTGCTTAACATAATTGATAGTCTCTTCGCTGTGATGTCCAGTTACACAATGAAGACAATTGATAATAGGTTGATAGTAGACTTCATTGTTACATTGCCTTTGTGACTTAAGGATGTTTCCAAAGCCAGCATTGTATGACGCAAGAGCTAACTTATATCGTTCACTCTGTGGTCTTGGGCTACTCCAACTGTTATTTAATTGCTTCATGTAAAGTGCAGCTGCTCGAATTGACTGAGACGGCAACCACGGACTTGTTAGTGTTGAGTGTTTCTTTTTCATGTCTAGCCAGGTTAATGGCATAAACTGACAAACACCCATGGCCCCAACTGGAGATACTGCAAATCTTTTTAGTCTGCTTTCTTGAAAGCATTGTGCTTTTAGCAATCGCCAATCAGTACCGACTGGCAAGTGAATAGATGAGGTTTTGAATTCTTTATCGTATGTATCAGGAAAGAGCGAGGCCGACCAAGATGCAGACGGCAATAAAGCGACAACCAAAGTAAACAGCTTTCGACATATCATCGGCTTCATTAATCCAATCTCCAAATCTGACAACCTGTGAAATGATGTCGAACCACATAAGAGCGAACCTGACACCAATCAAAGCAAATAGTGCAATCGCCAACTTAAACAACAGTTCAACGAAAACGGCTTCTAGTCCGAACATTAGTGATCACCTTTGGAGTTTTGATTGCGATTAACTTGCTTTTCTAAAGAAGAAATTAGCTCTGCTATTGCAGGTAAGCTTTGGTTGAGTCCGGCCATGACAGGTTGAAGTACTTCTAATTGTGCTTCAAGTCTCTTCATTCGCTCATTCATATTGTCGAGTCGTATAGACAAATGATTCTCAACGTCCACTTTAGTCATGTAATTGGACTTAACGTCTTCTCTAAAGTCTGACGTTCGTTCCACTTCTCTGTGAAATTTTTCCCAGAGACTACTTAAACTACTTTTTATTCCGCTTAGGATGAAACCAGCAACCGTTACTGCAAGAATGCAGAAAGATACTGCTACGGCCAGCTGATCAGCACCCATATATAATTATCTTTTTTGTTTTTGATTTGATAAAGCGCTGCGCACGGCTTTACATACTTTGCTTAACTTGAATTTTTTCATCTGACACCATTTAAAAAAACGCTAGGCGTTAACCTAGCGAAAACATAACAGGAAAAATGTTCAAAACAGGGACTCAACAAGCAGATACAAAAAAACCCAAGGGGTTAACCTCGGGTTTTATCGTGTAGCTTTGCTAAGCTTAGCTGAAATAGTAGACTCTTTGCGCGCGCAATTCAAATAAAATCATGCAGCTTTTGAAACTATTATTCCCTTTGCCATTAAATGGCCATCAAGCCAGGCAGTTCCACTCAGTAACAGCTGCCTTGATTTAGTTTCACCAATCCTTAAGTTAGAAGCAATCGCCCTATACGTTAGTTGCGAACGATAGTGCATCATAATGACCTTTTGTGTTAGTGGGGCGCTATGTCCCAAAGAAGCAACAGCCATATCAATCTGCAACGCTAACTCATCATCAATATCAACATACACAAACTTGCCTGGTGAATTAAGTGTTAAGCCTAACCCAGTTCGTGACCACTTTCCCCACTCGCCTAAAAGGTACTCAACGTTTGTTGTTATTTGCATTGCAGTGCTCCACTTTTAACTTCGTCTGAACTAAAAAAGGAAGTGTCATAGTAAAAATGACCGTGACATAGAACTGTGACAGCTACAAGTGTTGGTATTACTAGGATTGTCATAGTGTCATAGTGTGTCATAGTTAATTTACGTACACAGGTAATAGATAGATATATTTGAATGGTAAATCGCGTTGCGTGGTGCGCGCGCGCGTATGTGTGGAAAGTACCGTGACATACTGTGACACTATGACAATCCCTTACATGGATTGGCCTGCAGCTGTCATGGTTTATTGTCACTGTCATGGTAAAAGGGCTATTCTGCATTCCAAAACCCCTTTGGTGGGTAGTAATGAGCAGGCCTTTTGCCGTTAATCATCTTTTTCCGTTTAACGAATTCTAATCTATGCATGATTAGACCTAACCGGCGTTGCTCCGGCGGCTTCATCGCTTGAGGCTCCATACCCAAAGCTTCTTCCATTATTTCGGATGATGAGTAATCTTCACGACGGTTTTTCTTCAACCAATTATAGATAATACCTTCCCAGATGTCTGAGTCAAACCTATCTTCTTGTTGAACTTCGAAAAAGTGTTTGTATTCATCATCTGGCCACCACGGCATTCCACTGTTGAACATATGTAATGCTTCTGCCCACAGTTGGTCCCGATCTCGTTTGATTGCCTCTTGGCAAATCTTGGTACACATAACTGGCCAGTATCGACGGTTACCGGTCGAGTCTTTAAGGTATCTATCTTGGTTAGTGGTACCAACAAAAACACATTGTCGTGGAAACTCCTGAACCATACGCCCATATGAAGGGCGATATCGGTCAGTTTGCGAGCCAAAAAACTGTTTTGCTTTAGTGTTCTCTGCCTTGTTAAAAGCATCGAGCTCGGCAAGTTCTATTCCCCACATGCCTTGCATTTGTTGAAAAGTATCTTTTTCACCTAGAGCCATAGGTGTATCTGTAAACCAGTCACCAAAAAGATTGTGCAGCATCGTAGACTTACCTAGCCCCTGCAGTCCTTCAAGTATTAATACAGAGTCAACTTTTACTGGTGGTCTAAGTACACGAGCAACAGCTGACACTAAGAAAAATACTCCAACCAGTGCTGAGTAATCTGAATCTTCTACGCCTAAGTAGTCAGTTAACCAGGTCTCAACTCGCTTTTTACCATCCCATTTAATGTCACTAAGATAATCTTTGACTGGATGAAAGGAGTGTTCTTCAGCATGCACAAGGATTGCACCCATAACATCACCTGTTTTAGGAGTGAACCCGTACTTTTCAGATAAATAAATTCTAAGTCGTTCAGTATCGCTATCTGTCCATTCGCCGGCTTTACCGACTTTAAATGGTGGTGCTTTTCGTTTGATGATCCTGTAACTAAAGTCGCAATAACCTAGAACGCCATCAAAAGCGGGGTCATTCTCTAGTACCAGTTTTGCATTGCTTATGTTCGCTAAGGGATTTCCTGCATTAGTTTTCTGGAGTTGATATATCCAATCCTGCTCATCCCCCGCTGAACGCTGTCGCGCGGTAGCGTTTTGATCGGGTTTAGACGAGTCATCATTAGCAGATATGTCTTTTGCCAATGTAAAAAGCTGAGACTTAACAACTTCTAACCCAGCTGCAACGTGTAGGTCGTTCCAGTCTGTAAATTTCTTATCACCCATTACGCTGCCTTCTTTTCTAATACTGAAAAGTCAGCAACTGCAACTCTAGCATTGATTAATTTCGCTGCTTCTTTTGCTTTGGTCAGTCCAGGGTTGCCAGGTGTTCCGCTATCATCATCTGCACAAATAATAAAATCATTACTTGGTAGTTTATCGCGCAAGCTACATACGACAGGCTTAAGATTCCCAGCATCAAGTGCTACAACACAAGGCCATTGAGTTGCCATGTGTATCGACGCAGCTGTCGCATAACCTTCAGCAACTGCAATTATATTGCAATCAGATGCTTTACCGATGAAATGGAAACAGCCTGATTTTTTACCATGCTTAATAAACAACTTTGTTCCGTTTGCAGTAATAACTTGAAGGTTCCATAGTTTTTTATCTGAATCAATTAAAGGAACGGCAAGATCACCACGTTTAATATGTAAAAAAGAAAACGTCCGATCATCATTATTCGGTAAGTTATTAAAGAATGATTTAATGTCCTGAGCACCCACAATAACCTCCGTTTTATAGTCATTATGCATAACAATGATTATGCTCGATTTAAATGCATTCAAACCAAAGCTGTGCACTTTCTTTTCGGTTAGGTACTTGTTCGATTTAACGGGAATAGTGTGATTGGACAATATGAACTGTGAAAATTGTGAAATGGTATTGTGCCAAGTGTCTTGCTCGTGTTTGGCCGCAGCTGCTGCTTCTAACTTGCGAATTTCTCTTTTCTTTCGCTCTTCTGCAAAGCGTTTTTTTTCTTCAGGAGAATACTCACTAGTATTGGGTTTATAACCATTGTCTGTTGCTGTTTTAACAACGGTTGCAATAGTTACGCTTCCTTCGGCTTTAATGCTGGACCAAGTACTTCTAAAGCTGTCTTTTTTAAAAGACGATGCATTACTGCTCCACTGTTCTGCAATATCGTATGCATCATCGCCGAACTCGTTTTTAATGCCCATCAGAATTTTTACCCAATCATCTCTGGGTACATCGGATTCGATAAATTCAAGAATGGATTGTAAATCTTGCAAGTACATCTGCTTCATTGTTTATCCCTGTTTTTCTTATATGTTATTTTTAATTTCTAACTACCTAATAGAAATCACATTCACCTGTTGTTTCTTTGCCACCATTCAAGCGATATCTATCCAAAATAAATAAAACACTGCGGTGGCTGTAATTATTAAAAAGTCTCATCCGAGCTGTTAGATGTAATTCCCTTAATGCATTTCTCATTTTTTTACCTGTATAAAAAACCATCTACCAAAAGTGATTACTTAAGATTGCTTTGACAGTTAAAGTAAACCTGTAAAACAAAAGGAATCACAATATGACTTACTACAATCAAGCTGCTTTCATTTGTTCGTCTTCTGGTGGGAAAATGTCAGGCCGCAACTCATGCCTTGAAACGCCAGTTTCTCGTTCAATAGGGATTACTTTGTCCGCGGCAACTTTGCCGGACTTCAACCAATTTGAAATGTTTTGCTGTGATGTATTTATGGCACTAGCAAGTTTTACCTGTCCGCCTGATTTGGCAATTGCCTTTCTTAATGAAGGGGAAGAATTCATTTTGATACCAATAGTTAAAATTACCTCCGCATAGAATACAACTTAAATTGTATTTATCAACAATTTATATTGTTTTTTATTGTACAAATCTTTTTGTAGAATAAAAAAAACCTAAAAAAGTAATATTTATGGATACATTAGCTAAGCGCTTAAATTATGTTTTAGAGTTAAAAGGGATAACCCAAGAAAAGGTTGCAACTGCTGTCGGTTCTAGTCAGCAGTCAGTTCATGCTATTTGCTCTGGGAAAACTTTAAAACCAAGAAGCCTTGTCGCTATCGCTAGGTTTCTAAACGTTTCTGCAGACTGGTTAGAGTCTGGTAGTGGTTATATGGAATTACCTGAGAGCAACACTCCAGAATTAGCCAGGTTTAAATCTAACGTCCCACTAATAAGTTGGGGCAAGGCCGCTGTTTGGCCTGATATTAGTCATCTTTTTAAACCTGATGATGCAGACGAGTTTTACCCTTGTCCCGACAAACATAGTGAAAACGCATTTGCGTTAAAAGTTTTTGGTGAGTCTATGTGGCCTGATTATATTGAAGGCGAAATCATTTTTGTTGACCCTTTAGTTGAGGCTCGCCATGGTTCATGCGTGGTGGTTCGGCAACAAGGGAATGAAGAAGCAACATTTAAGCAGCTCATTATTGACGGCTCTCAGAAATATCTAAAAGCATTAAACACTAACTGGCCTAACCCAATCTTTGAAATGATGCCTAATGCTGTGATTATTGGTGTTGTGGTTGCGAGTTATAGAAAAAGAAATTAAAGGGAAATTAAAGGAAAATTATATGTCTCTTGTTAAGTGTAAAGTCTGTGGTAACAAAGTTAGTAAAAAAGCCGCTACGTGTCCGCAGTGCGGCGCTCCTCAAAAAGTAAAAAAGAAAACATCTCTATTCACTTGGTTGATAGTCGTGTCGATTGGCTCTTATATGTTTAGTACAATTATAGCTGATCAAGAGTCGGCAAAACAAAAACAAGCTCAGGAAAAACGAAACGTACAGTTTTTAGAGGAGTTTAAGTCAAACAAAAAAGCAATAATTATCGAGTTAAACCAGTTATTGGAACAAGAAAACTATACAGAGATTACATCACAGGCCTCTAAATATAAAAATGTTAGAGATAAAGATTTATTAGTTATTGTTAACCAGGCTAAAGAGAAAATACTTTTATCAGAAGCATTAAGTATTCCAGCTGCTGATGCTAAAAAGAACTTAGACATCTATAAAAATTTATCTCTATTAGCGCCGAACAACCAAATGTACCAGGATAAAATAGAACACTATCAAGCGAAACTCGATAGAACTAAGCTGATTGAGAAACAATTTAGTTCTTGGGATGGTTCACATATTCAGCTTGAAAAAGTGATCAAACAACAAATGAAGAACCCTGACAGTTACGAACATGTCGAAACTTTATACTGGGATAGAGGTGATCATATAACTGTTCAAACCACATATCGGGGGACCAACTCGTTCAATGCAGTTGTAACAGAAACCAAACGGATTGAGCTTAACCTCGATGGGACGACTTACACCGAGAAATAATTACTAACTATTCTGCTAAATATTAACCGCCTTTTCGGCGGTTTTTTTTATGCCTGTTTCCTTTTCATTTAAATTCGATTTACAAAATTTATTGTTTTTTATTGACTTGTACAATTTTACTTGTATTCTGTTTAACAACTTAAATTGTTAAGCATGATTATGAAAACAATAAAAACAACAACAGGGTTTCAATTAGATGGTATTGAGGTTGATACAAAACCGCACTCACATCTGCCAACTCAACAAGCAAGAACATTGCTTTTTGTCGCCCAGGGGTTCCCGCAAAAACGCATAGCAGAAGAAATGGGCGTGAAAGTTACGACTGTTAAAAAGGCTTGCAACGACCTGAGTTTTAAATTCAACACGTTTTCCATGCGAGAAACAGTTCACCAAGCAATAAAGCAAGGTGTTCTGCGCTATACCGCATGCATATTTATCTGCTTACTTAATGTTAACAACCTAGACGTTGAAAGGAGTTTTAGAACAACTAGAACTAGCAATGCGCGGATTAGAAAGATGCGCGAACTTCAAAATAAATTCCTATCAGCTTAATTACTGGAGCGCTAAACCATGACTAAAGTCTACTTACTTCCAAGTGTTAATCGTCATTCTAATAAAGAAGTAATGAATCAAATCAACGAGGCTTCCAAGTTCGGAAACCTGAAAGTTGTATTTCCAAAAGTTATTACTTTGCATAACCCGCCGCCAGAACCACCTCCAATGGCAGCTTAATCGGTAATTACTAGGCAAATCGTTTTATAAGGAAGCAATGATGATTAGCAGTATTCAAAAAGAAACACTTTTAACAAAACTTAAAAACCAATTAGAAGCGGTAAATAGAAGCATCTCAGAAGAGAAGCTCATTCTTGTTGAGTACGGCTCAAAGTATTACGAAGTTGCTCTGGTAAGCATTACTACGCAAGAGGTTAAGCATTCATTTGTTTTGAACCTTTTTGCGAAACGAGACCGAGGTTTGGTCAAAGGCTTTATCGCATTAATTAAAAACACCAGGGCCAAAAGGTTGGCCCAATGAAAACGCTCAAAAAGTACTTGCCGCTTTGTATTAGTTTATTTCTGTATACAGCGGCATTAACAATTGTCGAAGGGATAGAAGTATGGATTTAAGTAGCAAAAGTGTCATTCCAATGGATGAGGCGATTCAATTGCTTGTTGCAAGTTATAACCAAGAGTCGATTGAACACGACGAACTTGTCGAAAAGTTAGAGCTTTTGGATCAAGAAAACGATTCAAATCGCAATTTATTGAAAAATTACGAAAGAGATGCAGGCATTGTATTGGAAAAAGCTGAAAAGTCCGATCAACAGCTGGCGCAGGCAAACAGAGAACGCGAGCAGGCGTTGTTCAAACTAAAAGACGTGCAGCTGTTGCTGAAAGCCTATAAAGAAATAGGTGCTACTCCAAAAAAAGTACGTGAAAAAATCAAAGACTATCAAACCCGCTTAACGAATCATAAGTCTTCTGCAGATCAGCTTAAAAAAAGTCTTATGTCAGAAAAGAAGAAGGTTGCTGACTTAGAGAAGCAAGTCGCTGAGTTAACAAACCGCCTAGATACAGCAAGTATTAATCAATTGTTTAGAGATGGTAACGACATTGTTCAAACCTACCCTTACCACCTTGGTGACATGATTACCGGTTATGACGAAAAAATGACGCCTTTATTGTATCTGCACCAAAGCGGAAGGGGAGGTCTAATTTTGCTAAATGAAGATGGTGAAGCGGAATTGGTTGACGCTCCAAAAGGTGGTATCCGCCCTAAAAAAACAACAATGGAACATTGCGGAAAATGGCTGCGCAGAGCGAAGGATAAAAACTGGGATTTATCTGATAGTGATTTGGAATCTTTATCAGAGAACATGGCGGCATGACTCAGGATGATTACCTAGATAGCAGACATGATTGTTGTCGCTGCAGAGAAACCTTTGACCTAAAAATTAGATTCAAAATCCGAGCGTTAATTAAATTAAACCAGTTGATTGAGCTTGGGTTAATAACACAAAAAAGGAAACGTAGATGAAAAATGAAGTTCAAGAAGCGCCAGTGGCCAATGATGTAATGATTGATTTAGAAACAGTTGGTAGCGGTTCAAACGCTGCAATTATTTCAATTGGCGCTGCAATATGGAATCCGTTCACTGGTAAATTTGGCTCTACGTTTTACCAGGCAATCAATTTAACTGATGCATTAAATTACGGCGAAGTTGACGGTCAAACTATCGAATGGTGGATGAGACAGGGTGATCAGGCTCGCGCGGTTTTTAATGATGCAAACCGAGTTACATTGAAAGATGCTCTTTTAGCATTCCAAGATTGGATTTATCAAACCGGTAATTTCCATAAACGTGTTGTCTGGGGCAATGGCGCGACATTTGACAATGTGATTTTGTCGAACGCCTATGAAGCAACAAATATGACAAAGCCTTGGCCTTTTTATGGTGATCGTGACGTTCGCACGGTTGTCGACATAGGTAGAAGAATATTTGGGATTGATCCAAAACGTAATATTCCAATGAAGGGTGTATCACACAACGCATTAGATGATGCAAAACACCAATGCCTTTATGTCACAGACATTTATCAGAAGTTACAGAGCAAAGACGCCCTTAAGGCAGCTTAGGAGCCAATGATGAAAAACAAACTTATTGATCTCAATAACCACTTGTTTGCACAGATAGAAAGAATGTCTGACGAGTCGATGGATAGTGACAATGCCAAACTTGAAATAGAACGCTCTAGAGCTATTTCTCAACTATCAAAGCAAGTGATATCAAATGCGAGTTTGGCGCTTCGCGCTGAACAATTTAAGGCTGAGTACGGAATTAGCCGAAAATTACCAGGAATGTTGGAACAGTTATGATCAGGTCGGTGTTATTTAACCAAGAACAAGTTAAATGGATTGTTAGTAATTACGGTCCATATGGCCGTAAAGAGCTAACTAAGAAATTTAATACTGTTTTTGGAACGAATATATCACTTACGCAAATGATTAGTTTTGTTAAGAATAATCGAATCAATTCTGGAAGAACCGGTCACTTTCCAAAAGGAAATGTTCCTTGGTGCACTGGTACGAAAGGACTTTGTAAGCCTAACTCTGGCTCATTTGCTAAAGGTCATATTCCTCACAATCACCAACCTGTCGGTACCGAAAGAATTAATGGTGACGGTTACCAAGATGTGAAGATTGCTGACCCTAGCGTTTGGCGAGCTAAACATATTCTTCTTTGGGAAGAAGCAAACGGCCCTTTACCTAAAGGTCACAATGTTCGGTTTATTGACGGTGATAAAAATAATATCTGCTTAAGTAATCTCATTGAGGTTTCTGACTCAGAACATATTTTCATGAATATTAACGAGCTTAGCAAACAACCTCCTGAACTTAGAGAGTCAGTCATTGCGCTATCAAGGCTGCAATCTAAAACTGCAACTCTCGAGAAGGGTTTAAAAAATGACTAAAACGAATTGTAAAAAATGCCAAGCAACCGTGTTGCAAGAAGGCTTTTGTGATAACTGCTTTTATCCAGGCATTGAAGATGATTATAACGAGTATCAATCTTTAATCGAAGAAGGCCATGCAAGACCAACAGCTGCGGTTATGTCTGGCTGGTTAGGAGCTGAAGAAATATGAGTGGCGCAAAAGAAGTTGCAGCAACGGCTGTTGATAACATCGAGCACCTTATAAGTGAAATGCTTGAAGGTGATTATGCAGATAACGAAGTTAGCCTTGGTCGCTTATTGTGTGGCAGCGAAGAGTTACAAGTCAGGTTAACAATTACCAGAAATAAACAAGACTTCATCTTTGATGAATTTGAAGACTTAGCTTAACAGGTGACTTTAAATGATAAATAGAAAGCTAACTCAACAAGAACTAAATGAGCAGTTCAAAAGCAAAATAAAGCCAATGTGGGATCTAATTGTTAAAGAGTCTGGGCTTTCCGAGCAAATGGCTATAGCTACTGGTAAAGGGGAAATACCCTCCTTCCTTGCTCACTACGTTCATGCCAAACAGAACGTTGAGCAATATGGTTTGGTTATGCCGGCCCTTGTTGATGGTTGGAGTATTAATTAAATGGACCAGAATAAAATTAGTGATATAGACAAGGTAATTATTCAGCTATTTTCAAAACGATGGGTAGGCCAATCGGTGACTAATAGTTTAGAAGCCATGAAAGCCCAGTTATATAAAAATCTAAATGACCAAATTAAAGGTTATTGGTCTGGAAGTACCGCCTACTCAATAATGATAGATGGTGGCTTTTTAATAGATCAGAAGCGTGAAGATGGCAAGTCTACTAGTAAGAAGTTGACAGCGTTTGGTGAAATTTTCATGAACAATTACAAAGCTGAAGCTTCAAGTAAGCACTAAAGGATCTATCCAATGACTAACAACTTAATAATCAAAATCAGATGGGTTTGTGTTGCGTTTATGCTGATAGAGGTTTTCCTTGCGCACCAGAACAAAGACAATGTAATTCTTTACGCTCTACACTCACTTGAATCAACACTTTGGCTTTTGGCGTTCGTTTACTTTCTAGGTAAAAGCAGTTTTAACCTTATCGTAACTAATAACCTAGATTATAAAAGCGGTGACAATAATGACTAACAAAAAAATAGACTCAATATTCAAAACCGCACGTCGATTTTCTTGTCTGTACCTTTCCGAACATTGGGGCTACCTATTCACTTACCGTGCGAATGCAGATAAAAGATTTGAGGACTAGAACAATGACTAACAAATCAATAGAAGGCCACTGGGATTTATCAAAGCTTTGCAACGAACGTACAGGAATGTCGCAGAGTGAATTCAAAAAGCAGTACCATTGTGAGTTTACGCCTGAAAAAATGCTTATTAGCACGTCAACGTTCCATAAAATGCAAAACCGAATAGACGAACTAGAAGCCGAAAAATACCAGTCAATCGAGTCTTGGAATTCTCAGCTTGAGAAAGCCAGTGCGCGCATTGCAGAGCTAGAAAAACGTAATAGTGAGTTGTCAGAGTATAAGTTTAAACACCCTAAAAGCGGTGAAGCAAAAACAGTGATGATAAATAGGCAGTTTATATTAGACCGTCTTATTGATGAGATTTACGATCAGATAGATTGTGATTGCGAACCAAGCCCCATTGGTTGTGACTGTGATGAATATTTTGCAGAGTTTGATTTTATCGAGCTAAACAAGGAGTCTAAATAATGACCGAACTAAATAATCAATTGATCATCGGTAAAACATTTAAACATTTCACCGTCCTTAAAAAGTTAGCTCGAGTTGGTGGCAACGGTTATTTTTATTACTTGTGCGAATGTGAGTGTGGAACGCAAAAAGAAGTAAGACAAGATAATCTCGGCAGAGTAAAAAGTTGTGGCTGTGTTCGAAGTGAATATAGACAACGAGTAAGTAAACAAACATTTAATTTGAGCTCAGCTGCCAAGAAAGCTAAAGCGACCAAGCCGAAGAAGTCACCAAAGTATAAGCCGTCAATCACTTTGGATATTGAAACCAAACTTGAAATGAAACGAATAGAGAAAGAATACCAATTATGAAAACATCACTTTTATTAATGGCTCAATATGAAAAGACGGCAATTCCTCTTGAAGAGATCTGCGAAACTTACTTCGCTTGTTCTCGTCATACTGCCATACAAAAAGCAAAGTCAGCTTCGTTGCCTATTCCTGCATTCCAAGTAGGTACCGGTCAAAAGTCACCATGGTTCGTTCACGTTGATGACTTAGCTAAGTTAATTGATAAGCAGCGCTTAGAAGCAAGAGCAGAATGGGATAAGGCGGCTTAATATAGCTAAGCCTTAACCCTTAATATTTTTAGTATTTCATTTTTTATTGAGTTTAGTTCAAATACCGCAAATGAATTAGGGTGCTTATGTACAATGCTATACCCTTTTTCAGACTGCGTTTTAGTGACATATCCTTGATAAGCAGCACTGGTAAAACTATCCAGAATGTTATTTCCACAAACAGATTTTAATTTCATAAGTTTGGCTTCCTGGTCTTTAGTACACCAATTGATGCTTGCTTCACAATCCTCGACTGACTCTCCATTTAAATAACTTTGCTCGAAATTGTCAGAATACGGCTGCTTTACTCCTAACATACAAATTTTATATATGCTTTTAGTATCGGCCGGTAATGACTCAGACAATATGGTAAACGTTTTTTCAATTCCCTTAAGCAATCGAGCTGTATGATCACGCATAAGTACCGGTGTCAAAATCAAGTCTGGAGAACGTTTGGCTAACTCTCGTTTTGCAATTTCGTCATTAACATCCATTATGCAGAAGTCATAAAGGGGAACAATATCATTTAGGCTTGTTTCATTTCCCTTTATTACTTCAGAAATCTCAGCAAAAGGCCCATCAATTGCTCTGCTTTCTATGCCTTTTAAGTTTTTTACCTTTGGAAAAGGAAGGTTCTCATCAATGGACTTGTTCGAGTAAATTCCAGATGCCTGGTACTCATCAGTTAAAATCAAAACATCGTAATCGTCCTGCATTAATAATATTGCCAAATCCATCGCAAGGAGAGAACAGCCGCTGCCGGAACCACCGAGTACAGTGATTAATTTGCTTAGCTTTGCATTTTGTACTGGCGGATATGGCAATCCATGCTTCAAACAAAATAATTCTGCAGTTGTCTCTGGTATTCGAGCTGAGCTTGTTGCTGATGTTGGCGCTTCATATCTCTGCCAAACGCGCATGCTGGTATTAACAGACTCACCGGCTTCTTTTTGCGTTAAGCCTATTTTTTTTCTAATTTTCTTTAGTAATTCGGGAGTTACGATTTTGTTTTGTTTGTTTTGCATCTAATTGTTTAAAAAGTGATAGGTAATGCGACGTATAATACATAAAAGGTACATAAAGTCGTACTAATCGACAGATATATTTTTAATAACCATGGAGTAGAATTAGGTAAATCAAATGGATTGGATGTAGTACCAAATGAATAAAATAGAAATAAGCGACAACCTCAACAAGTCAATATTGCAAGCCGAAGCTATTTTGGCATTGCTGCAATCAGAAGACTCCTTCGCTAAAGTGAATCAAGAAATGCTAGGCAATGCCTTGTGGTTAGTTGATGAAAAGCTAGAGCAAATAAAAACATGCGTAAACAAGTTACAGCTGACATAGTCTCTATTCTTTATCGTGTAGCCTTCTTGGAAATAGCTCAGTGTAAATCTGCCAAAGCGTATTAATATTGCGATGTCCAGTTACCTGAGCAACTTCATCAATTTGAAACCCCATCTCGAATAAACGGCTGGCGCCTTCGCGTCTTAGATCGTGATATCGAAGATCTTTAATACCATTTGCGTTTCTAACTCTTTGGAAACCAGCTGTTACTGATCTTGAGTTGTGAGGAAATATTCTTTCATCTGTTTTGGGTTGGGAGTTGATGATGTTCCAGGAATCACCAAGTAGAGGAACTAGCATGTGGTTGCCTGATTTTTTGCGAGGATCTTTGCGGTTGCGAACTAATACTGCGTTTTGCTCTGTATCTAGGTCTTCCCATAATATGGAACAAACTTCTCCAATCCGCATGCACGTTAATATAGAGAAATTAAGGATATCAAGAAACGGTATTGTAGAAGAACGCTGCTTTTCTCGCAGCTCGAGCGCTGCCCTCATTTTGTCGAGTTCAACACTGGTTGGCCGTCTCGTTCGTCGCTCACTTTTGCCAATTAGTTTAAGGTCATAAAGTGACGCATAGGCTTCAACAATGCATTCATCATTTACACTATACCCGAACTGAGGTTTTGCAGCTTTTAGCGCCCAGCGCAGATAACTAACATCGTGATTGATTGTTTGTGGCAACGCACCGGCTTCTTTCCGAGATTTACAGTGCTCGATAATATGCTTAGGTTGCAGCTTAACTATTTTTACTTGTCCTATCTCACAATCGCATAACATATTAAGAACAGACAATTTGGTGCGGCCCAACTCGTTATGCGGATCATCAATAAGCTTGGCTATTAATTCACGTACAGAAACATTTTCACCTGTTTCTAAGTAACCTCTTTCTTCTATTTCAACAACACGACGTTTACCCCAAGTCTGAGCAACTTTTTCTTTAGTGAATGTTTTCGATTCAGTGTAGACTACGCTGCCTTTTTCTTTGACTCGAATAAATGTTTGATACTTAGGTGTGCCGTCTTTTTTTATACGTTTTCTTATACTGAAAGATGCCATGATTGCTCGGGGATACAATTTTGTGTATCCCAAGTGTATCCCTGACAACTTCAAAAAGTCAAAAAAAGCCAATAAAAGACAATAAAAGTAAATTATTGAGAGCCCAGTTAAATAAGCAGGAGACCGCATGAATACTGAGAATACACGTAAATCAATAGACCGCCGCTTCTGCGTAGCACCGATGCTTGATTGGACCGATCGTCATTGCCGTTACTTTTATCGAACAATGTCTAAACACTCAGTGTTATATACCGAGATGGTTACAACTGGCGCTATTATTCACGGCAAAAAGGACTTTCTAAAGTTTAATAAAGAAGAACACCCTGTCGCGTTACAGTTAGGTGGCAGTGATCCGGAAGCGTTAGCACACTGTGCCAAACTAGCTGAAGAGAGAGGTTACGACGAAGTAAACTTAAACGTAGGTTGTCCATCAGATCGTGTTCAAAATGGTATGTTTGGCGCCTGTTTAATGGCAAAACCTGAATTAGTTGCAGAATGCGTTGCCGCAATGAAAGCAGTGACGACCATCCCTATTACAGTGAAGTCTCGTATTGGCATTGATGATCAAGATAGTTTTGAATTTTTATTAGACTTTGTTACCAAAGTTAAAGCAGCAGGCTGTGAAACGTTTATCATACATGCAAGAAAAGCTTGGCTTACAGGCCTTAGCCCAAAAGAAAATCGCGATATACCGCCACTTGACTACGACCGTGTATATAAAATTAAAGAGATGTTTCCTGAACTGGAAATTATCATCAACGGTGGTGTAAAAACCTTAGATGAAAGTCTAGAACACCTTAAACACGTTGATGGTGTAATGATGGGTCGAGAGGTTTACCAAAATCCTTATATCATGGCTGATGTTGATGACGTTATTTACCAGGATAACCATGAAAAGATCTCACGTTCTGGTGTTTTAGAAAAAATGTCTGATTACATCACTAAACATGAAATTAATGAGGGTCGTGCATGGCATGTTTTACGTCATATGATGGGACTTTATTTAGGTTTACCAGGCGCTAAAATTTGGCGTCGATATTTAAGTGAAAATGCAGTTAAAACGGATAAAAAAGGCAAAGAGTTAATAGTAGAAGCTACTGAGTTTTTCCGAGAAAGAGGAATTGACTAAAAAGTGGTTAAATTTACCATTGAGTTGTTTTAGTTAAACGATGAAATTATTGCGTTTGCACTTACAAACTATAAAAGGCCTATTTAATAAGGGCCTTTTTTTATTTTAAGCTTGGCACAACCTTTGTAACACTATCTCCGACTAAACAAAAAACACTAGGAGAAAGTCATGCAATCATTAGTTCTATTAAGCAGCCTTGTATTAAACACACCAGTATCAATTAGCAATCTGTCTGATACTCAAGATTTACAAAACTTAGTTAACGAACAAGTTACCACTGTTCAAAAACACGTGAGCTATAAAGCGAAGCAGTCAATTTTAAGCAACGATCTTTTTCAGGTGCAACAATTGATGAAGCTTGCAAAACAATCAATGAATTCAACTGATTTGATGAGTGAATAATTATGGTAAGTTCTTTTACCTTATTTGTTGTTTCATTCTTGCCAGTTATTAGCCTTGGAGTAGTTTACGCAATTGTAAACGCAGTG
>Ga0115572_10000682_pt1 | contig 28526 bp, 32 predicted proteins | sample COGITO_mtgs_1206_FD_88681 | JGI IMG/M metagenome (GOLD analysis project Ga0115572, IMG submission 88681) | Pelagic marine microbial communities from North Sea - COGITO_mtgs_120607 | ecosystem: Environmental > Aquatic > Marine > Epipelagic | place: Germany:Helgoland, sampling site Kabeltonne... | reverse complement strand
TATTATTAACAGTCACAACATGTACAATTACATGAAGTACCACAGTTACAGGTTTTACAATTACATTTCATTTTTATGCTCTTAATATATCGTTTATAATAATATCTAAATTGCTATATTTAGAAACTTTAATTTTACCTTCTGATAAAGATACTGGGTTCATAAATGCACCGTGTGTGGATGGATTGGATACGAAGTCCCAACATACTAATTCAAAATCGTCTTGTACTTCTAAAGTACCTTCGTTAGTTTGTTGAACTGATCCTGTACCTCTAGATGAGATACCTATTGTATGTCCTGCTCTAGCAATCTCTTTTACGATATTACCAGAAGGTGTATTAAGTAGCTCTACACGTCCCATAAGGTCGTCTCCTTTCCACCATAACTCTTTTACTATATGAGAGGCGTTCTTTAGAGAGACAACGGGAGACTCAGGGTGATCAAGTTCTCCATAAGCATTACCTTGCTTAACAAACTCTTTAATGTATCTTTCTGATTCTCTTAATAAAATGTCCTTACTATATGTACGTCCATTTTGATTTTTAGCAACTGCTCTTTGCATTACTCCTTCTACCTCATATACTCCCGGCTTAGTTTTTGATTCCTTAAGTACCGGTCTAAACGGTGTTACGTCTACTAATAGTTGTGCCATATTATTTTTTCTTTTTGTTCTTCCCGTAAGAAGACTCTCTTAATGGAGCGAAAACATTACTTTTTGGTGCTGGTGCTGTTTCGAATTCATCTAAACCTTGCGCCTTTTTAGCTGCATCAATTTCTGCACTAGAAATAGTTCTAACTTTAGGAGTATCTAGTCCTTTTAAGAAACCAGTTTTAGTTACTGGTCTAAGGTCTTTACTAAATGCTGTTTCTATAGCTGGTGCTAAGAATCCTCCGACTTTTAAACCTTCTTCGTTTCTTATTTCACCTAAAGTATCGTATACCTTTTGTATCTTTTCTCTAGTCTTGTCGTAATAAGCTTCAATATCTGTTACTATATTCTGTAAGTCTAATATTGCTCCTTTCATACCTTCAAAGCCTGCATAATCTTCTGCGAATTTAGCTAATTGGTTAGTAGCAGCTTCATTTATAGTAGTATTTTCTTTTAATACTTTAGATATAATGGCTTTAAGATTCTCTTTTACCATTTCATCTTTACCCATTGCTTTTTTAATAGCCTTATCTTTAGCAGCCTTATAATCATCTCCGTCAACGTCTCCATCTCCGTCATGATCTTTTCCTTTAGCTTCGTTTGCAGCATGCAGAATATCAACTCCAAAGTTATAATGGTCTCCAATAGCGTAAACTACTTCTTCTGCTTCTTCAGCTCCTGTAGTATCGTTATTTTCAGCTCTATCTTCTATAAGGGATATAAATTCTTGTAAACTTCCTACTCTTTCTGATAATGCTTCTCCATTTCTAGGTACATAGCTATCGTCTCTTTCTCTCATTGGAAAAGCTCCTTCGAATATACCTGCTAGAGTTTCTTTTATCTCTTTTCTATACTTCTTTAAAGCATCTGTTGCTTCTGCTCTATCACCAGCTTCTAAAGCATCAATTACATTACCTAAGTGACTATTCTCTCTATGGTAGTTAACATCTTCGAAAGAATCGTAGATAGCTTGTATAGTCTCAATTGGAGTATTAACTCTAATTTTAAGACCTGCTTTAAGCATACCTTCGTAATCGAAGTCAGTAGAGAACATATCACCAGGCTTATATTCATGAGGACGTTCGTCCATACTTCCTGGTGTGTAATTCTTTATAGCATCCATTTGAGCTGCATCCATACCATCTTCGTCTACAAAGTCATCTGCATCTTTACCATCTTTTCTCATCTTATCGATCATGTCTTGAGTTTCCTCGTCATTATCGTAAGCGTCTGTTTCTTCCATGTAGTCAGTACCGCTTTCGTAGTTGACTGAGAAGAACTCTTCAAACTCGTCTAATATAGCTTGATCGTCTCGTAAGTTAATAATGTCTTCGTAGTGGGTTTTAATAAAATCTACAGCAATAGAAGTAGGTACTGATTTTTCTCTTTTGACTAAATCAATTACCTGTCTTACTATTTCTTTTTTATCTTCATAAGGATCTAAAGTATGATCTATATCTTCTTTTAGAGTAGCTTTCTTCATTGCATTAAAAGTATCTGCGTCTTTAGCTCCTCTTTTAGTTTCCTTCATCTTATCATGCTTATCTACTTTAGCTGATTCACCAGCCATAAGGTTGTAATAGAATGCTTGATCTTTTTGTAAGTTAAGGATAGTTTGCTGTCTAGCTTTAATGTACTGTTCTTTTGTGACAACTCCAGAAGAATCAATACCAGCTTTATTCAGTTCATAGTTAACTCCTCTATCAATACTAGTCAAAGAGAAATTATCTTCTGGTGATTTTATGTGTCTGATATCTTTTAGTTGATTTTCAGAAATCATTCCTCTATTCTTTAGAATCTGTACTGAATCGTCGAATCCATTAGATACTGTTAAATAGTTAGGGAACGCTTGCTTCATTTGGCGTAAGAACTCCCCTTTAGCCATTGAGCCTTCTAGTACGGAGTTATATTTTTCAGTTGCTGTCATGTTTATACTTCTTTGTATCCTTGTTTCTTTAATGTCTTTTTAGCTCTTTTTGCATTCCCAAAAGCGAAAGGAGTAGCATAATTCATTCCTTGTCCAGGAGTAAATGTAGCTGAACCGCCAGTAACGTTTGCTTCGTCTAACTCTTGCATTACTTCTCTAACTAATGATACTACTTCTGATCTCTTCATTATAGAGTCTTAAGTTCATTTACTAGGTCGTAATACTGCATCAAGTTAACTAAGTGGCTATCACTTATCGCATCAGTCTTCTTTAACGGAACAATTGCTTTAGAAACTTCTTCTAATTTAATCTTAACTACCTTATCTTTTACTTTATTAGCAAATTTACCTACTTGTTCAGATATTTTATTTAACTCCTCATTAACAATGTTTCGTAAACGTGCTTTTGAGTTAACTGAGGTAATAAATTCTTTAAGTATGTACTTTTGTTCTGGTAGTAGGTTCTTGTAGTTATCGTTAAACTTCTCTAATAATATTTTAAAAGTTAACAATCTTAAGTCCTTATCGTACTTCGAATACTCTTCTATTAAGGTATCCTTTACGCTATCCTCGTTTTGCTTTACCGCAGTAAGGTGCTCTAATATTGTTAACTTATTATCTACTAAATATTGTGGGTCTACCATTTCTGCATTATTCTGTGCTTCTAGTAGACAATATAGTGCAGCAAGAGCTTTATAGTCTCTTACCGATATGCTGAAAAACTCCTCTAAGTTATAATGTTTCTTAATCTCAGAGATAAGTTTATATTTTTGTGATTTAAGTAGCTTTTGATCTAGTTTTCTAGATACTTCAGTTATTGTAGAAAGAATAGCTTCTGCTTTTCTTTGTGCTACTCCATTTGCTTTGATTACAAGACTATACATCTTATATTCTTTGGCTAATGTAGATCTATTCGCGAAATACTCTCGTATAATGCTTACAGCCGGTGAATTCTTATTACTAAGAGTATCAGCGGCAATCTGCTTGACTAATAATTCGAATATTAGCCCAGTATTTTTATACTTGGAATGCTTTATTTTCATTATACACGTTTACTATTATAAATATGCACTACTTACCTAAATCTTTAATGTTCTCTTCACTTAGTAGACTAGAAGTGTCTTTATCACTGTCTTTTTTAAAGACAATCTGTTTTAAGTCACTAAGTTGACGATGTAATATTGATTTGGCTTTCGTTTCATTTACGTTATCTGCATCGCTGGGGAATCCACCCTTCATGCCATGCTGTCCTAGAGGATCTCTTCCTCCTAAGGCATCATTTGTTCCATATACGGATGCTTTTTCTGTAGGTCTACCACCTTCTGGTCCAGGCTGTCCCCAATCAGGAGTTTCATCGTAGCCTTTTGGAACTTCATTAGCGCTACCTCCTTTAGGAGTAGATGTTGATCTTCTACCGTACATAGATGCTAAATCATGTGGTGTACCATAAGTCATACCTGAGCTAGCTGGATCGTTCCCTTCACCTTCAATTTGTGCTCTTCTAAATCTACGTTTCTCATCTTCAATCATTAAGTCTCTCATTTCCATATAAGAGTCTTCAGATAGATCAAATATATTTTCATAGATATAATCTGATGAGAATAATTTAGAATCTTGCATTTGAGCAGCTAAGTCTACTTTCTCTTTAAGTAGTGCTACTTTTTCTTGTTCAAAGATGATTGATGGTGTAGTTAGTTTAATTTCAAAATTAGTTAAACTCTCTCCTTGAAAACCTTGTGTGTATAAATGTACTAATGCAATCTTAGTTAATTCAGACTCCATTATCTTTTGGATTCTTTCTACTGTTCTTGCAAATCGTATATCTTCTGCCGCTAAAGTAGCTTTACCGCTTAAGTCACCTTCGTAACCAAAGTAAGCTTTAGGTATCTTTAATGCAGCAAATAACTTAGCCTGTAAGTATTGTACGTCAGTAGTACCATCATATTCTAAGCCTTTAGTTGTCTCTATTCTTGTTGAAGTATCTCCTCCTCTGACTGGTAGATAGAAATCTTCCATCATATTCTGCATGTTAAACTTCAAGTTATATTGTCCTGTATTAGGATCAACATAAGGAGTCTTCTTCATACTGTTAATAGTAGTCTGCATAAACTGCTCTACTTCATTAGGAGGAATTGAACCTACGTTAATATAGAACATTCTCTTCTCAGGTGCTCTCATTATACGATGAATTAACATCGCATCTTCCATTAATGTAGTTTGTTTAAATATCTTTCTTGCTGGCTCTAAATAAGATCTACCGTAAGGTAAGTAATGTACATCAGATATTAATCTGAAGTGAGCCATTTCGTAATTATCTATTTTTATTCTACTTGACTGCTTACTATTAGGTAAGTAGTTAGTATCTGTAGATGCTGCTATTCCGTCAGGATCTAATTCGAATTCTACTTTATTAGGATTCTCTTCATCATGTCCTTCTAAACGAGCAATATGATAAACAGTATAAGGAAGTACGTTATATACTCCAAACTTCTCTGCTATCTCTAACTTCAAGAAAAAGTCTCCATACTTACACATCTGTCTAGTCCAAGACCATAAGTTAAATTCTATGTTTAATACGTCATAGAATAGATTATAAAGAACTCTCTGTATATTTTCATCTGAAGATTTAATTGCTAAAACTTCGTTTTGATCATTTTTTACTGAAGCTTCATCTGCAATTACGTCAAGTGCTGATGCTATGATAGGATCTGTATCCATTGCTTCATAGTCAGAATATAACTGAATCCTAAGTGTCTGGTAGTTTAGGTTAGGATTAAAGATGTTAGCTTTATTATACGTGTACAGTCTAGTAAACCTATCCATTAAAGAATTAGTCTTAACTTTACCTGTAGTCTGTATTGATTGTGTGTCCGCTACTTTTAACTGCGTTCCACCAACGTTTCTAATAACTACGTCGTTAGAAAATAGTCTCTGAAGTCTTCCGAACAATGATGTATCTGCCATCTAAAATATATTTTTATATAAATAGTCTATTTTAATATCCAACTGATATCTTCTGTTGTACGACCATTATCTACAATATAAGGATTATTTTGTTGGGATCCAACTGATTTAATGACTGCTTTGTTTTTAGCATTAAGGTTACTAAAAGAAGATAGCTGTGCTCTTGCTAAGTCTATTCCTTGCTGTCTTAATCTAAGTGCAGTATCTCTTACATATAGTGCAGTTGCACATGAAATGATAAGGTCGTCGTTATACCTATCTTGTGCTTGTGCTTTTCCGTTTTTCCAAACAAATACTCTCATTTCAGACATAAGTCTTTTTGATTGTATAGTTGCAGAATGATCTCTTATATACTCTATCATCTTAGCTATTACTAATGGTCTAGTTCTAGCTGACATTGTAAAGCCTGGTACTAATTTATCTCTTTCAAACTTATGCATATAAGTCTCTACTGTCTCCATGTTATTAGTTGCACTATAGAATAAGTTACGATATTCACGTTCCATTACCTGTTCTATAGTAGCCCAACCTATATTAGCATTTTCAACTACTAGCAATGCTTCATTGTACTCTGCTGCAATTCCTACTAACATATTACCAAAATCTCTTGGAGCTATTTTACCTTTGTACTCCCCAACTTGAGTAGCAGTTTCTATATCAAATATGTGAAATGCAGAATAATCTCTTCCATCACCTCGAGCAACATCTGCTACAACCATATACGATTTAGTATAGTCTACTCCTTCCCATACCCAGAAATTACCATCAACTCCTCTTCTTTCTAAAGGATCTTTCTGGTAGGTTTGTTCGTAGAAAGCCATATCATCTGGTTCAAATACCGTATCACCGGATGCTAAGAAATCACAATCACATTCCTGTCCTGCCATCTTAGGTCCTAAATCTGCATTTTGTTGTTCTCTCCAAGCTTCATTTCTCTCAGGATGAACTGTCCAGGGTAATTTAATAGGTAAGAATGAATTCTCACCGCTTTCTGCTTTTTCCCAAGTTTGATGGAACCAGTTACCAATACCGTTAGGAGTTGATAGTGCCATACATTGTCCACCTGTAGCTAGTGTTTGTTGAGCAGCTGCAAACGTTTCGTCAATGTTATCAATAAAGGCGGCCTCATCAATAAGTAAGAGCGATACCGCTTCGGATCTTGCTGCATCAGCATTAGATGATTTCGCTGTAATTTTAGATCCATTTTTAAGTCTCAGTGATAATTTGTTTTTCTCTAATGCAGGTAGCTTTAACCATTTAGGTAGCTGATCATACATAAACATCGTCTTTGTAACTAAGTTACGTGCAGTTGCTTGAGTTGTTGCTAATGCTAATACGTTCTTATCTTTATGAAATAACATCAACCATAAACTATAAGCAGCAGCTAAAGTAGAAATACCAAGCTGTCTTGACTTAAGAGTAATAAGGTATTGATGATCTTTAAATAAGTGTAATACTTTACCCTGAAATGGATATAAGTTAAATAAGATACGGCCACGAGTAGGATGCTGTATATAGCAATACTTCTTCATGAAATAGGCTGGATCTTTAGCACACTTAATATACTCCTGTGCTATTATTTTCTTTATATCTTGTGCCATAACTACTTTGCTTTATAATCACACATTATATGTGATGGGTACAATTTGCCTTGTTTATTTCTAATATTGATTTTAAACCTATATTTTTCAGATTCAAATACAATATCTATTCTTTTTCCTATTCCTGATTTCCCTCCATATTGTATCTCAATACCGGAAGTAGGTTGAGAAGCTGCTTTATTATAATCGTCCCCTACAAAAAAGAATTCAGTCTTTCTACCTCCTTTAAGCATATAGTACCCTGTACCTATTCCGCTTTCTACTAAATTAAATAATTTGTCTTTATCAAAATCGTTAGTAGCTCTATGGTATTCAGAAAAATTAGTACCGGTACCGTCTTCTTTATATTCATTAAATACTCTACAAAATAATTCATTATCAATTCCAAACGTATCTAATAATGCAACTCCATTAGGGGTTTCTATTTTACCGTCTGCGAAATCACTTTTCGGGAATACTGTTGCAGCTACTCCAGCGTTAAAGAAAGTTAATGTACCGCCAAACTTTAACGAAATGTAAATTTTAGTACCGGATTTATCAATAGTTAAATCTGTTAAAGTATCTGCTATATTTTCTCCTGAATGACCTACTATAGGTCCTTTATCTGTAAATACTAAAGGTCTTCTTTTATTTTCACCTCCTTCTTCTATTACTTTGAAGTTAGTAGGATTCAAATCAAACTCTTTAATCATTTCTTTTACTAAACCTTCATGAGTATATTGTTCGTTTCCTGCTTTAAAATTATTAAGATCAGCAGCGATTTCTGCTTCAAAAGATAAACCTTTACTATTTGAACCTCTTCCTCCTCTTGATCCTTCTCCAAATTCAATAGAAAGACCGTTCCATTTTATTACTTCGTTAGCATCTTCTATTTCTATTCCTAAACCTTTTTCTAAATGAGATATAAAATTATTATTAGTTTTTAAAGCTCTTGTTATTTTAGGGTGATTCTTTTTATTAGGATCTATTGCTATAGGATCTTCTATTTTTAATCCAGGAAATGCTTTTACAATTTTAAAAAGCTCTGCTACTTTAGGATTACTTATTTGATCAGTTGAGGTAGGAAATTCAGTATAAGCTTCGTTTAAGTTAAAACCAAACATAGATTCAAACAAAGCCATATCCTCTTGACTGTTAATGTCAGGATATCCTTTTTTGGTCTTATAGGACCATTCTAGTATGACTCTATCTATAAGGTTCATTATGCTTCTGGTTCTTCTCCGTCTTCGAAGTCAATAGTTTCTCCACCTAAGTCAGCTCCGCCTTCTTCACCTCCGGCATCATCTCCACCTAAAGCGTCTACATCAGCTCCACCTTCTTCACCGCCTTCGGCTCCGCCTTCTCCACCCGGGAAGTCACCGCCTCCACCTCCTCCGCTTCCGGAATCAGTATCAGCGGGCTCTCCTTCTCCAGCCCCGCTCATAGGACCTTCTTTGTAAAGTCTAGCCAACTTATCTAAAGCTTGTTGATATTCGTCTATCTTATCGATATAGTAACGTTTACCAAGTATTTGTGCTTCAAACCCAGTTCCTGTCCATTTAAGGATATAGGATTGTCCGTTTTTAATGTTCACCCTGAAAGACGATGGCCTCGGTGAGATCCAGTCGATGCTTTCAACGAACTCCTTAAACTGTCCGGTTTGTAACTTAACAATTGCTTTTTTTAATGTTGGGAACTTTCCCAGGATTTCATCAGTAGCGTCTTCTAATACAGTCTCTTCTGGAGCTTCTGTATCAGGTTCTTCTTCTGGTGTAGGTTCTTCTTCGTTTAAGGAATCAATTAACGACTCATTTAAACTTAGACTTGTTTTATATTCATTTAACCTAGAGGTCATTACTTCACTTACTCTTTGTAGTTTAAGTAAGTTGTATTGTTCCGGTCTTTCTGTTCTTAAGTATCTTTGTATCTTTCTAAAGTTAGTTTTAATTAACTCAAATAACTCTCTAGCAGCTTGATCTGTTCTAACATCATCAGAGCCCATTAGTTTTTTAATGTCTTTAATGATATCAGCGAAGTTCTTATATAATGAGCCGAAAGAAGGTAGTCTAAGTATCTTATGCCCTATACTGCCTGTTTCAGTATTTTTTTCTGTAGCTTTAAAGTAAGTGTCCATGGCCTGGTTGAAAAAATCATGTTCACCGTTATAGTTAGGTTCACCGTATCTTTTGACAATACTTTTTCTCTGTGCATCAGAAATATCTTCCCACTGTACAGTACCGCCTTTTTGTTCGATAGCTGCTACAGACATTTCGTTAATGACATCTGAGTAAGCCTCTAGTATGAGTTTTTCTAGTTTATGCATATCTTACTTCTTTTTCTTTTTGTAGCCTTTATGCCAGTGTTCATTCATAGTGATCACTTTTAAGTGTTCAGCAGGAACATCTTCTACTAATCTATTTCCTTTCTTAAAGAATACGTCATAGTGAGTAACTACATGCTTATTACCTTCTTTAACTAAAGTATGTTGTTCGTCTAAACAAATACCTGCTCCATATACTTCATGTACAACATGTGCTGCACAATCATGTTTAAATCCAGGACCTGCTTCTTCCAAGTCAGCATCTAATTCAAACTTCTTAAATTTATCTACGTCATTGATACTCTTAATATGAACTCTCTTACCGTCTTTATCTAATCCGTATACTTTAGAACCGTCATTAGACGGGCTCTTTAAATGAGCTTTTGCTCTACTTTTAGATATTGATGAACTCATTCCTAAGTCTTTTCTAGTAGCTTCTTCCATATGTCTCTTTCCTAGTCCAGGTAAGTTTCTTAAGTCTTGTACGTATTGATCTGTTTTGACTAAGATGGTACCTAAATTTTTACCCTCATCATTTTCATCTACTTTCATTAAGGTGATTTCTGATACTGCAGGATTGAAGTCTGGGTCTTTATCTTTAAAGTTACTATTGTAGTACTGTTTTTGATGCATTCTATATTTTTCACCTTCATGCTCTAATTCATGATATTGCATGTGAACAAACATTGGTGCGTATCGACCCATTCTTGTTTTAATACCGCTCTTATCATGTTTCTTTAAAGCTTCAATTGCATCGTTTTCACTAGCTACTCCTTTAGGTAATAGATCTGCAAATATTCCTTTACCGAACATATCAGGACCTCTTTCGTTAGCATTATCTATTACTTCTGAACCTTTAAATCTATCATCTGTGAATTCTTTTAATGTCTTTTTATCTGCCTCTTTTCTATCTTTAGTTGCCTTTGACATTGGCCATTTGTAGTTAGAGCCTTGATGTTTGCCTTTGTAAGAATCTTTCTCATTTACTCCATCAAAATCTCTTTGTTTTAATGCAGCCATGATAGCATATACAGCATCTTGTTCTTCATAGCCGTATCTCTTAGCCATTGCTTTAATAAACTGAGCTACTTTATTTGATACTTCTGGGTTGAGTGATTCGTCAAGTGATTCGTTATACTCATCGTCATCATCTCCATAATAGAATCCTAAGTTTTCTAACTCTTCTTTAGAGTATTCATCTGAAAGCTTACGTTGAAAGTCTCTGATGCTTCCTATCCATTCCATTATTACTTCTACACATCCAGGATTATCTTCTATAAACTCGTCAAAGCCTTGTCTGTATCCTAATGCTCCAAATATTTCATCTAAATCTCTAGAAGCATACTCATTTATCTTCTTTTCGTCTATATCTTGATCCATATTAGTACCTGCTACTGCTGTATCTAATTGTTTTTCTAATTTCTTTTTAGTGATAGTAAGAGTTTTAAGTTGATCAACAACTGATTTATCTCCTGCTTTATACTTCTTAGCAAGATCTTTCATCAAAGTGATTACTAAATCATATGCTTTCTGTATCTTTTTAGCTCCTCCTCTATCTCCTTTTGAAGGGTGTTGTTTTGATTCTCTATAGTAGTCTGGATCTTCGTAATAATCGTCTCCTTCTTTTCTACGTTTAGCGTAATCGGTATCTGCACCGTCTGTGTAAGCATCATATCGATCCTCGTCACTTTGTGCTGCGTTCAACATATCGTTTAAATCATAATCCTTTTCTAATGCTGGATTCTTTAAAGTTACTGCGTTAGGATGAGTATCTCCTCTACCTACATGCAATTCAAAATCTTCTCCTTCTTTATATTTTTTCTGTAAATGATCAACTACTTGTTGTATCATATCTAAATCGTATCCGAAAGTAACTAACTGACCATCGCCAGATGCTTCATCTTTTCTTGGATCATCATGCCAGCCAGCTTCATAATCAGCATCGTTTCTAGCATCCTCTTCTTCATCTTCTGATACTTTACCTACTGCCGTATCGTAATCTACAGGCTTAATTCTGCCTGCTGCTTTTTCAATAGCGTTGTCAATCTTATTTAACATATCACCGTATCTATCAGCTACTGGTCCTCCGGTTGTTTCAATTTCTGGATCATTCTCCATCTCTCTTTCTATCTCAGCTCTCTTATCTTTAAGCTGTTTAATTAAGAGTCTCTTCTTACCGTTTATTCTTTGATCTTTTCTATCACGAGCGTGCATTTGATCTACTTTCTTAAGATCGGCATTTCTCTTTTTAGCGACTCTCATCTTCATTAAGACAGGGTCGTTAATATCTATTGCTTCATCCATCTCAGCAGAAGAATCTACTACAGTAATATCGTTAGCTCGTAAATCCATTACAGCATCGTATACAAATGCTCCACCGTCTTCTTCTGGTTCTTGGTAGAACTCTGAGTCTGTATCTCCAGAGTCATCGTACATATCGTCAAAGCCGTCTTCATGTTTAAATATGAAGTAGAATATTACATTACCAGCTCCATCGTTATCGACTACATCCATTTTAACGTAAGTAGGGTCAATGTTTTGATCTAATATAGATGCTGCTTTTTTATAATCTGCACTAGGTACCTTTAAGTAGTGGTGGTCGTCTCCTTCACCTTCACCTAATGGACGTCCTTCGTCGTCGTAACCTACTCCATGATCTTCTTCATCATCTTTCTGTTCTTGATCTGGATCATAACCTTCTAATTGAAAGCCATCTATTTGATCATATCTTACTTCATGTTCTCCTCCATCTTGATCTACACCAAATACAGTATCGTCATGCCACATTGCAGCATTATCGTCGTTACCATTCTTTGGATTATATATAATTAAGTACTTATCATCATAAGTTCTAATCATAGCATCGTCTGCTTGACCTAGATAAGCTAATAATTTTTCTTTTGTATATGATTCTTTAACGTCGCTTTCTTCAACTCCTACTTTACTTCTAGAAGCAAATACCTTAGCTTTATCTTCATCAGATAACTTACTAAAATCATTTTTAAATACTCTGTGAGCAATTAAATCTAATCTATCTTCTTCTTCATGACTAAACTCTCTACCGTTATAGCTAAGCTTCTCATTTAAAGATTTGAAATGTTTTTGTAATTCGTTAGATAATACGTCTACATTAACTATAGCTTCTCCTGAAGGTTTAACTCCTACATCTACTAGTTCTTTATCGAAACTAAAATCAGCTAAATGTAATGTATCGTCTATGATATGAAAAGAAAATGCATCATCTGAACCGTTTTTATAATCTACTTCAACATCAAATGAATTTTCTTCTATATGAGTAGCTCTCATAGTTCTTACAGCATCGCCTACTGCTTTTAGAGACATAGCTACTGCTTTACCTACTTGCTTTGCAATTGACTTTGTTTCTTCTACTGAAAATTCTACTCCGCTATTCTTCTTTAACCTCTCTTTTATTTCTTCTCCGTCAGCAGACTTGATACCTTTAATATCATCTGCATCTTTTAGAGCATCTACTTCATCATCAGATAATGATGCTGCTGAGGTTTGTCCTGATTTAGGGGTGAGGATATAGGTTTTACTACCTTCTTTAAGAATCTTTTTGTAGTTTACTATAGATTCATTAACTGAGATAATATTCTTTTGGGTTTGTTGTCTTTCTTCTGGTGTTGAATTAGATAAGTCCTTTGCTTGAAAAAGAGCTAATGTCTTCTCACACTTAATTAGACGACGTTTAATTTCATTGTAAGTCATAATGAGCGGTTGTTATATATACGTATATAAGTATAAATAGACTAACTCTCCCAAATAACGTTCTTGAACTTCTCAGGAGATAATCCAAAGTAGTTTGTGCGCCATTGAGTTTGATTAAAAAAATCTAAGTTAATCCATTGGTCTTTAATTTTCCATAATTTAATAGCAATATCATCCCAATCTTGATTAAGAACGAATTGCTCAATTTCTAATTTCTTTTCTATTACTGCATCATATTCAAAAGCATCCCATTCGTAATGGAAGACTTCAAAAACAGCATCTGGAGAGACATAATCTATTGATATATCTATTCCCCATTTAGGCTTCATTTTAATTAGTTTGTACAGCATAGGGTTATATTCTTCTGCATGTACTTGTAATTGCTCTAAAGCCTGGTCTGCAAAACCTTTTCTTTCAAATAAGTCTGAGTGGTTAAAATGAGCTCCGTCTTTTTTATCCCATACCAACCAATCATGTCTTAGACAATCTTCATGTCTTCTTTCAATAGGGGAATAGCCGTTGCGAGTTAAGAAAGCTTGTTCAGCTTTTGTTAAATGATATCCGTTTTGATCAAATAAATCTACGCAAGTTGTATCTCTTAATATTTCTACTTCCTCAATAGGGTCTAGAAAATTAGGTTCGCTACGTAGTTTTGAATTTGTCAATATCATTTTTTACCGCCTTTCATATTAGCACACCAATGATACATCTTAGCTTTTTCACCAGATGCATTCTTAGCCTTTCTACGAAGGTCAGTAACAGAACCATTACAACTAGCACCAGACTTTTTTACACGACCTGGTCTTGACTTACCTTTCTTCTTTCCATCTTTGAAGTTTTCGGTAGCAAGTATCTCTCCGATCATTTGTGCTAATGTTAATCTTGTCATTTTCTTTTAGCTAATTCTCTTAAGATGATATTCTTCTTCTTTTTATAACTTGGGCTAACTAGTAATTTTTTTAACTCTTCTGTAGAGGTAGCTGATGGTGTATAATGTTTCCATGCAAATTTACTAGTCATTCTACCTCTAGCATCTTTAACGTATTCTTTAACTGATGGTTTTAATTTCGCAGGCATTGATTATGGTTTTAATTTATTACCTGCTTTAACTGCATCTTTATGAGCATTAGAGTTTTTATGAGCAGGTTTTTCACCTCTAGCTCTCTTAGCTCTAATGTTAGCCCATAGTCCTGGTTTTTCTTCTTGAAGTTCTTTAAGTGCTTGTATAAAGTTTTTCATTACTACTATCCTTTTTCTGAATGCATTATTAACATCCTAATTACAATAGCTGCTAAAGTACCGAATATAATCCAAAGTGCTTTAGATACTCCGGCTTTCCATCTTTTAATATCTTCTAATTCAAGCATTTGATCAGTAAATTTTTCTTTACCTGCTTTCATTTCAGTGATATATTCTGTATTCTTATTCGTATTTACAATTACTCCGTTATCTGGGTTCAGTAATGTATATTTTAAATCTGATACATCTTCCTTAAGAGCTTCAAGATCTTTTTGAATGATTTTCATCTCGCCGTTAGGCATATGCTTTTTGATGAATCTCAATTCCCCTAATACGGCGTCTAATGTTTGCTTTTGAGTCATAATTGGTAATTATAGTCCTTGTTTACTATTACTTATAAATACAACTAAATTACGTGTTTTCTTAAACGCGATATATATTTTTGCAGATCTTCGGTAATTTTATCCTTATAGTCGTCAGACATTCCTCCCCAGCTTTCTTTATCACCTGCTTCCGTTACCATAGTAATCTTATCTTGAAGTGATTCTGTTACCCAGGCTTCTATGTCTACAATGAATTCTTTTATGTTACCGGACATCATTTTCTTCTCGTAATCTTCATATAGTCCTGCTTGCTTTAAATTAGCCTCAAAGTCAACAACACAGTCAAAACAAAAGCCATGTACCTTATACATCTTTTTATCTAACCGCTTCTTCATCCTATTGCTACATCTAGGGCATGCTAATGGTAACCTAACTGCTTTTTTAGCTGAGTCTAGTTTTGTGATGTTCTGCTTTATACCGTTTTTTATAGTCCATTCCTTACCGGATTCTTCCCATACATCACCTTCTTTATACCTACCTTTTATCTTAGTATAACCAGCTTGTTGCTTTATGCTGGAAGTAAAGTCCTTATTAACTAAGTTTCTTACTCTCTTTACATCTGCTTCTTTAAACTCTTTCTTTAGTAAAGAATCTCTACTCATATCCTAATTTTTTTAATCCTTCGATAGCATCTGATATATCTCCTTTTCTAACTCTAAAGGCAATTCCTCCAGCAGCTCTCCATTCGTTTATATTAGACTTTTTATCATCAATTAATATACTATTTTCGTTAGCGTAGTTTTGTTTACTTTTAGAGTATGCCATTATTACTTTAGGTTTAGGGCTCAAATTATTCTTAGCCCAAAGTTGTTTACCTAATCTAGAAGCATTGTCTCTAGAAGGAGAAGTTAATAAGTCCGGTTGATATGGTGATATAAAGTCCCAAAGTTTTTTACCGTCGGGCATCCAATCCATACCTATCCAGAACTTAACTCCGATTTTAACATCTATAAGTTCCCAGAAAGCAGGTAATCCATACTTCTTTTCGTAATCTTGTGGATGCATACCACTATAATGTTCGAATCTTGATTCAAAATTAGTTAGTACGCCGTCCATATCGCAATATATCTTATATGGCGGTTTATCCTTTTGTTCTGGAAGTGGATAAGCTTCTAATAAATCTACTATACTTTTTTTCATGCGAATATTTTATAATTTTCTTCTTCTTTATATGCTGCTATTTCGTAAGGGTGATTGTCATATCTATATCCCATACTGTAATATCTTTGCATCCACAAAGGCGACTGAAGATAATGTTGATATTCATGAACTAATGTCTGAATAATGTGATTTCTGTCTTTCATTTGAGGGTAGTATATAACTATTGAGTTATCTATCCTATCATATTCAGCATGACAGTCATCTTGCTCTCCTTCAGCTTCTGCTTCTCCACTATATCTAGCATATATGTTATGATGCAATTCAATATAAGGAGTACATTCAGGAGAATACCTAGAATATCCGTAGTGTTTTTCTATACTAGGATAAACTTCTTTTACTACTTCTGCTACTTCTTGTCTGTTCATATAACCTTTATTTAATACTTAAATATACGAAAAATTATTCAGGGAGGCAACTTATTTAAGTGAATCTTCCCAGTTTCTAAAGGTTATATTACCCTCTAGGTAAGCCTGCTTTTCAAGCTCCATTAAGTGTTCGTCTTCATTAGTATTGGAAGTATCAACTTGTCCTATATTACCGCTAAGGTTTTGCATATGATGTATCATCTCATGTGAATAAGACCTTACTATATCTTTATTATGTCTACCTGTAACGTATAATACGATTTCTTTAATGTTAGGATCGTAATGAGCTGTTCTACCAAAGAAGTTAGCAGCATTATCCTCATCTTGACGTAGTTTTAACTCTGGTAAAGGAGTTATTTTCATACCTTTATCTAACATATACTCGGTTAGAGAGGTAATATAGTCTTTTAATTCTAATTTTTTACTTGTAATCTGAGTATCTTCGCTTAATTGTGAGTTAAAGTACCCTTCAACAAAGCCTTCTATATTAGATCCTAAAATCTCTGCTACTATCTTGTCTTTCAAATCTGTTAGTATATTAAGTATTTCCTCTTGTGATAACGCTTCTGGAAAGAAATCTATAATATCGTCTAAGTTACCAGATAGTATGCTTTTTCTAAAGTCTGTAGCTCTAATTCCTGAGCCAGGAGCTGATGCTAAAGCTAGTCCTTGGACGTTAGGGGCATTTTTATAAGTTGTTACTCTTCTTAAATCAACAAAGTCTTGATCTCCTCTAATTCCAGTTACTGCTACGAACTCTTCATCAGGGCTAGCTTGTGCATAATCTTTAGAAGCAAACATAGGGTTCTTTTGACCGTCTAATATCTCTACATTACCTAAATGTTTAGCATAGACTTGCCATATTGCCATCGACTCTTCCTTTGTTATACCGTTTCTCTCGCCGCCTCCAACAAATACGATAACCTTACTAATGTCGGGTTTTTCGTTAGCTCTGCCACCTAATAGATCTGCTCCTTTTTCTTTGTAGTTATCCTTATCATATATAGATCCATTATAAGAGCCATCAAGTAAAGACTTGATAACGTTAAAATGACCTCGGTGAGGTGGTTTAAATGCTCCTGGATATAATGCTATCATGCTAAGAATGATTGAACTTTAGAGTCTATTTCTGATGGTGTAGAATGCTGTAGCTTTGCCTGGAATGTAGGATTATAAATCATATCGATTATATTATCCAATACTGCATCAGCAGCTTCTTTTCTTTTAGCAGATGACTCTCTATATTTTTTAACTGCGTCCTTAAGTTTATCTTGGCCAGGACCTACTCCATTCTTTTTATATGCTTTTAAAAAGGCTTGTTTAATAGCTTTATCTTCTGATCTATTATCTCTATCCCAATCTATACTACCAACGTGTTTCTTAAACTCTTGTTCCTCGTCTGAGGTCATTTCTACTGGTTTAAAGAAAGAGGAACCTCCTATATCATTCTTTTCGTTGTATCCTTTAAGGTAATCTCTTACTCCTGATAGTCCGTTTTTAGCTGCTGTGTCAAAGCCTTCTATTTCTTTTTTAAACTTACCGCCTCTGTCAGAAACAAATATAGATAAGTTACCTTTAAGTTTTTTATTATAGTCTTCTATCTTTTGGTATACATTTCTCCAAGTAGAGAATACGGCATCACTTGGTATATTTCTCTCTCTACCTTGAAAGTTAGATATATAAGATATCATAGGATGAGCGTACACCATTACCATGTAGACTTGGTATTTCTTGGCTAACAAGTCATCTAGCTGCTTTTCAAATCTAGCACCAGATGCAGTTGTATCCCATACAAAGCTAGTTTTTTCTTCTGCTGCTGCTGCTGCGTCCTTGGCTACTTGATTGGCCGCTGGTCCTAGTTTGTTGTAATACGGGTGGTTGGGATCCTCGACGTATTTGTCGGGGTTGAGATTGAGAAGGCTGTCTAACCCTAGTTGGTTGAGTAGGTATGTTTTGCCTGATCCCGCTCCTCCTGCCATTATTACTGCTTTCGGGCCTTTGGTAGACTCTAGGAGTATTTCTGATAGTTTGATCATCTTTGTTAATTATTATTCTTCTTGGTTCTGTTAATGTGTTACCAACTGTAGCTGATCTTGGTTGATTAACTCTTACATTTGTACGGTTATTTATTACATTATTAGAACCTCTTCTACCGTTAATATAAGCTACATTTGGTCTTCTATTATAATTAGGTCGGTAATTCCAGTTATAAGGGTTACTATAGAAAGGGTGGTTCCATCCATAATTATAATGCCAATTACTATACCCCCACCTATCGTATCCAAACATTGACCACCTATTAGGTGTAAACCAAGGATAATCCCAAGCCCAATCAGTCCACATCTGTGTTCTATTCCAGTGGTAATTATATCCCGTATAAGGACTCCAATAATTATATCTATTGGTTCTGAATCCTAGTAGTCTATTATTCCAATCGAACGATGTAGGTTGGCTTAAAGCGTATTGAGCATAGTCATATCTAAATTGAAAATCAGTTCTAATCTTCCATTTGAATTGAGAGTAAGATAAAGTATCTATTTTGACTGTAGAAGGACTGTTGTAAATTCCATCAATATATCCTGCGTGGTTTAGAGTAGTATATTTAAACTGCAATGAACTGCATGCTGCTAAAAATATTACTGTTAGGTATATTACTGCTATTCTTAAAAACGAATTTACTGAGTCTTTCATATATTATACTTTTATTGCTGTTGGGTACTTATTATAAATAGGTTCAGTATTTGGGTTTTCTAATGCATAGAGTTTATAGATCAATTTAAATAGCTCAAAGTTCTTATCTATTTCATCTATTTGCAACAGTTTCCATCCTTTACCTTGTATTACGTTTTTCTGTTTAGAAGGACCTCTTGAGTGAGCTTTTAACCATAGTACTGCTGTTCTATCAATCTTAATACCTCTACTCTCTTCTAAGCCTTTTGCATAAGAAGCTAACTGTAAGTCATAAGATTTATGTATACTGTTAGATGTCTTAATATCAATTAACCAAGTTTCGCCATTCATTTTACATACTATATCTGCTGTACCAGCAAACTTATGTTCGTCAGACCAAACAAATTGCTCTGAGGATATTAGTTCAGGTTTGTATTCTTTCCAGAAATCAGCAAACTTAAGGATCATCTCCCATACTATTTGAGAGTACTTAGCATTGCCGTATTCATCCATCCACTGTACTTCTTCTCCTTCAACTAACTTTTCAGCTGCCTCATGTACCTGTGTACCTTGCTTACCTGCTCTACGCATAATAAGATCAGCGTTATGCCCAACGTCTTTCATCCATGATTCGAAAAACTTATTTTTGGGCATATACTGGAGTATAGTTGTTACGGACGGGTAATATACTCCTTCGCTTCTCTTATAGACTCTACGGTCTAAAAAATTAATCTGTTTTAGTTCTGGGTTAAAGTCCAGTCTTTTTTTAGCATTCTCTTTTAGAATGTTCATACCTTGTTTTATCATAGGTCTAATTTGTGCAGCATCATTTTTGTTAAATCTAACTCTTCTGCTTGTTGTATATGTTTTGTGAAATATTCAAACCCCATATCACTTGGATCTTTATCCAATAGGTCCACAAAGAAAACTCTTTTTCCTTGATTCATTAATTGTTCTGCTATTTTCATAGCAGCTTTTCTTGCATCTGTATCTAAAGCAATGTATATATCTTTTACTTCACTAGTAATTAGTTTCTTGTATAATGAAGTAGAGAGGCTCTTTCCTAGTATAGGAATAGCGTTTCGTCTGATAGCAATAGCGTCAAACACTCCTTCGCATAAGACGATTGGAGTATTCCAGTTAATAAGTTTTTCAAAGAAGATTATGTCTTTGGAAGCTTCAGGATTCTTGTACTTATAGTAGTTGCCATCGTAAGTTCTTGCAACAAAGAAATTGAGCCGGCCGGATCCAGAATAACTTGGAATAATAACTCGTCCTCCATAGTCTCCATCTGTGCAGTATCCAATATTATATTTAATAAAATCATTGTCGGTAATTCCTCTATCATATAGGTACTTTCTTACTAAGTTAGCAATAATTGAAGTCGTTGAAGCTGAGTATAGAGGTTGAAACTCTTTAGGTAGCTCTACTATAGATAGTCCCTTATAGTCGATATATGATCCTTTCGGAAGATATTTAAGTATGTCTTGTGCTTGTTCCCTAGTAGTTTTTAACTGTTTAAGCAACTAACGGATTGTACGGCCTTTAGTTTGACATACCCAACATTCCCAAGGGTTATGACCCTCTTCGTTAGTTGCCATATTGATTTCCAGCTTTGGCTTCCTGTGATTACAGAAAGGGCAGTGAAAAGCATGATTAGAACGAGCTCTTTTATGGGATTTGCCCAATAAATTTTCAATAGAACCCAGTAGGAATGTATAATCCATGTAATTGTCCGTAACTAGTTATATAACAATATAAGAAATAATATCTATATTAACAACTTATTACCTGTCTTTTTTTGTATGCCGAAGTGTAAGGAGTACCTTTTACCTAGTTTAATAGGCTCTACTTCATGTAGTTCATCTCTCTTAAAGTAAAACAACTCACCAATCTTATGTACCTGTCTTTTTCCGTTAAGAATAAAGGATCCTCCGTCAAATTTATCATTTAATAAGTATCCTGCTGAATATAAAAGGTTGGGGTCTTTATTTGCTTTATTACCATAGTCATCTTTATGTGTGTTGAAATAATCTCCTTTAACATATTCTATAAGACTTATCCAATCTGTGGGTATCCAGTCTTTATTAATGTTCTGAATATCTTTGGTTATTATTTGCTTTATGAAGTTGTATATACTGTGGTTCTGTAATCCATATTGTTTATTGGATCTCATATTATCAGCAAAAGTACGACCGTAGAACTCTGTAAGATGTTGGTCGTGGAAGTTTAAAATCTTATCAGCGTCGCTAATAGTCATTAAATATCAATCAACTTAAGGTGTTGCTTTTGATTTACCATTATATTAGAAGGTCTTATGTCTAATTCATCTGGGTCAATTCCAAGTTGTTCGGCTTCTCTATTTACTGCATCCACCCATTCCTCAGGTACTTCTCCTTTGAACTCTCCTAGTACCTCCATTTGTATTATACCTAACTTATCTTCAATAGTTTCAACGTCGTAGATATAAGCAAAATTATTAGTCTTCTTGCCTTTTATTTGATGTGCGTGTTCTAATTCTATTTCGTCAGTAGTAACTTTATAAACTCTACCGTTAAGTAAATAAGCAGCTCCATAATCTCCAGAACCTAAATGCTTACCGCCTTGGTCTTGAATCTTATCTACTTCTCTCTCAAAGCCTGGATCGTAGTAAAGTATTTCTCCTAATAGAACGTGTGAAAGTCTCATACATATTTATTTAGAAGGAGTTTTGAAATGAAACTTTATCGTAGGATAGTAGTATCTTTCTCCGGGTTCATCGTCAAAAAACCTAGAGTCTTGAGTAATGTCGTATCCTCTAGATTCTACATAGCTTTTAATTTTATCCCAATGAGGTTCTTCGAAGTCTGATCTCGTTTGAAATGTAACCTTACCATAGGACATATCTTTTAACGGGTCATCGTCTGGTCTTCCACCGGCATAGTCTCCCATAGATACAAAACAGTCACCAGAGTTAGTCTTATTCTCTATATCTTTTGCTAAAGAATCTTCAATGCTCTTATATGCATCAGTGTACTCAAATATTATGTCTGTTAGTTTCATGTCGTATTCCTTTTATATAAATAGGTGGAGTTAGAGTAGGGATTGAAGTTCGCTTATTTTCCACTTAAACTTTACAATTCTATCGTTCCAATCTACTGTTGTATTTCTATTCTTAAAATAATCTTTATGAATGTATTGTAACATACCTTCCTCTATGTGCGGGTGTTCTTCACTTACTTCATGCACTTTATGGTTGACTTGAGAAGATGTAGAGTATTCGTAGTCTGGATCATCAACATCTAAGAAGAAGCTGCCTATCTGTATATGCTGCTGTTCTATTAGAGAAACGTAAGGAGAGTAAACAGTTGGGAAGATATCTCTATCAAATAAGTAATGTAGAAAAGTATCTGCTGCAAAACTAACTTTATATTTATTATCTACTAACCTATTGATTGTATCTCTATCGTACAGTACAGCATGCGCTGCTAGTCCGGTAAATGTTTCTGGTATTCTTAATATTTCGTTATAATCTCTTCCTTTTATAATGTCATCAGCTGTTCCTAAGAACAGGAAATCAAATGTTCTTTTCTTTATTGATTCTAAAAATTGTTTATATTCTCCTGTATAGATGTATTCCATTAATGCAGGACTAGGTCTAGCATCGTCTTCTAAAACTAATATTCTTTTTATATTTTTTGGTAGATGATGTACTTCATTATATACTCTAAAATGAGAAAAAGCAATTGCTAAAATAACCTTTGTAATACTTACATCACCTAAGTCAAAGTATTCTGTATCTAATTTAAACTCTGAGTGTTCATCTTGTATCAATTCATTTATATCAAAGTCAGTAGGAATAACTGCATCTATAAATTCATACTCAAATCCTGAGAAGTGATCCCAGGCATGTACAAAATCTGCTTTACGTTGCTTGCTTTTAGCATTGTGAATAACGTAGATCTTATCTGCTCCAAAATTACGGAGATCAAATTTAATCTCTTGTATCTTACTTCCTTTATTATTTTTAGTAAGTTTAACCATAATTTAATATCTCTTTTACTATACCTATAGTATTTTTATAGTCTTCTGATTTGATCATTTCTTCTTTGGATTCATAATACTTTATACCGTCTAAATCAAAGTATTTTAAATTACCATTTTTATCTAAAGCACAATTATATACGCTAAACATATCAGTTAGTAGTATATTATTATCAAGTGCTTTATAGAAATAACTTAACATTGTTGTATCGAATCCCATATCTACAATCCAACGCCAATCTCCCCATTTGGGGTGAAAGTTATATTTTTCATAAAGTACACTTTCTATCGGATATCTTTCTTGAACAACATACAAAACTCCTTTGTAAATTCCTGCATTATATAACTTTGGAATAATTCCGTTGTCGTATAAAAATTTATCAGTCTTTAAAATAGTAGAAAGCTGTTGCTTAGACGCAATAGGAACTGTGGTGTCAAATGTCTGTTTATCTAGTGTTGCTTTGCAAGGATAGTGAAACTTTAATACACAGTCATCGTAGTAGAACACCTTATGGTAGTATCTAAAATCTCTTGATCTTTCTAATGTCTCTTCATACCTTTTTTCTATATCTATCGATTTAGATGTTAGCACTATGTCTTCTTCTATAGGGGTCCACTCAGATAACTTTTGAAAGTCTTTTCTATTCGGTGTATGAAATTTATGTATTTTTATATCGTTCAAAAAACAATCTAAACCTGCTCCTAGGTCTACTTGATATTTTTCACCTAATTTAATACCGAGGTCTGTATCTAGGTTATTTACCCACTCACCAGTGTTGCCGCTCTTAAAGTCGTTAGTTGTATATATTATATTCTTATCTTTATTTGGTAGTCTAATATCTATACCTCTTGGTGTTTGTTCTATAAAGTTTCCTATCTTATTTAAAGTTGAACTATAGTTGTTTATAATATCTTCAAAGGAAACTACTTCCATATCTAGTCCTAAAAGTTCTTTTGACATATAAACAGAATACCAATTCTTATAGTATTGAATTAGTAAATCAGAAATATTATCATACGTCTGATCTGTAAGTTCATATCCATCGTAATCAAAGTTAGTATAAAAATCAGTAAATGATTTGTATTTGTTCTTATATCTGGGTCTATTATATACGGAGTTTATTATATCTCTAATATCCCTATAGACTAATATTATTTTAGATTCTAAGAAAAACTTATTCAGCTTAGCATTATCTTCTTCACTGTGGTTATATTTAAGGTAATCTCTATAATCGTGTGTATGAGTCCATGTAACCTTTGGATGGCTACTTTCATTCATAAGAGATTCAAAGATAGGCATTTCATCTGTAAATTTGTAGTAGTCGATATAATTGTAGTTAATACTCTCGTACCCGAAGTTATTGACAATTAAGTCAGTAAGAAGATGTGTACCGCTTCTTCTAGCAGATACTACAATAATGTTCTTTTTAGAATTCATTTAGTCCTTTTACTCTCTTAGATAGTTCTTTATCAGTTTCTGTAAAGCAACATTTATTAATTAACTTTATTCCATTTCTGTCTAATAGGTCTGAATATTTTACTTTATCTCCTGCAGATGCGTCACCCCAGCTGTACTTGTGTAGTATGTCTCCTTTTTCTGGGTATTGCCATTCGTCATAAAAAGCTTTATACTCCTTGTAGTGGTTTGATAGATCTTCTTCTGAGAAGAATTGATTAAAGTCACCTACGTTTTTATATATGGATCTCTTATATTTTCTAACATCATCTATCCCTAAAGGTTTTGAATCTAAAAATTCAGAGACTTTATCTAAGAACTTATCTTGGTAATAGAACGCATCTTCATATCTCAATACTGTGCATCTATCTCCAAAGGTTTTTTTATAGTATGTTATAAGTTCTATCTGTTTGTCGGCAACTTCATTCAAGAAAGATACTCCTTTATTTCTTCCACTTTTATAGTCATTATCATGTAAATGAATTCCATTATCAAAGTGAAATAGATTCATAGCAACTTCTCTAGGGTCAGTAATGATCATAAATACTTTCGTATCAGCTAAAGTAAGTAAGCTGTTTTCTACAATTCCATCTAATACTACATGGCTTTTAGACCAGTAGTCTAATGAAGTAGTTTCAGGAAAGTTTTCTCTTATTGTCTCTTTACAGAATTCAGAGCCTGACATTCTCCAGCTTACTAAGAGGTACTTATTATTTACTATAGGTTTTCTTATCCATGCATAAATATCATTCTCCCAGTAGCCAGGATAAAGTTCTACATACTCCTTTGGTAGTTCATCAGCGGTTGCTTTTATATGCCTGTTAGATTGTTTCTCTAATACTTGAGGGAACCATTTTTCTATGTAACTACGATGAGGGCTATCTTCGGCTGTGACTTTAAGGTATTCCTTTATGAGGGGTAAGTCTTCTGGTAAGTCGGTTTGTACTGTTGAGAAATTAGTATCTGCTATAATAGGGTAAGGTCTATACTCTTCTAGCCAAGGGTATGTATTTTTATCTATCCATACATCGTTAGCGGTTAACTCTCTATGTTCTGCATCACTTATAAACTGAGCTGCTGCAGATGGTTTAATAGCATACGCATGGTGACCTAGAAAATTTACTTGTACTAATGGATTTAAACCGTCTTTTGGATCTTCATAGATCATTTCATACGGTCTTATGTAGCTTGGTCTACCGAAATTAACGCATTGATCAAATTCTATGTCAGGTAAGTTGTCAACAAATATAGCGTCGTGTTCAAGAATTAAGATAGGTTCATCTAACTCTAAGCATTTTTTCCAAAGTGAGTAATGAGATGCAAAACAAGCTCCTACGTTATCTGGTCTGCCGTATCTACTAAAATGACTGTTGTCGTCTGGGAGTATGTCTTTCCATTCGTGTGGTAGAATGGCATCAAAAATCTCTATAGGTTCGTTGTATCCGACCTTTTTAGCAGAGTCAATTGTTTGTTGAGCTGATTTCTGAGAGTCTTTATTTTGACTCAGTGTTATTACGAATGTTTTCAATACCTATAACTTCTTTAATTTTAACTTTTAAATTACCAGACCCTTTAATAAGTCGATGGTATGTCTCTTTAGGTATAAAGATACGATTTATTTCTTTAGGAACCTCGTTATCTAATTGAAATTTCCAATCTGTTTTTCCTATAGCTTCAACAATTCTATCTTCTTTGTCTCTATGCCATACAAATTCAAATGAGGAAGTGTCTTGAGAAAACTCCCTTATCTTATAACCATTCTCTTCTATTTCGGAATATGGTCTACCAGTAACCTGAGAAGTTTGATCCACCGCCTAATGATTTCCAGTAACGGCCTATATTACAAGACCAGTAACCTGCTTTTGTTTTATCTTTTTTAGTTGAACATTTATGACGAGCTGCAAATGATGCTCTTGCTCCTCTTTGTTTCAATTTAACTGATAATCCAGTATCACCAAAAGATACCTTCTTAACGTTTCCTTTTTTACTCTTTACATAAACGTAGAACTTTTTAGAGCCACCACGCTTAGGTTTATTTAGAGCTACTTTTTTTCCTTTGTATTCTGCTTCTGATATATAGTCTACTGAGGCTTTTAGCATATCGAAACCAGAGTAATCTAAATCTTCATTTAGCTTTACTGCTTTTCTAAATGTTTCCATATTAATTGTAGCACCCATAGATTCAACTAGTTCTTTTACTAGTTCGTAGTCTATCATCTCGTCTATGCCTGCACCTTCATCTAATAAGTCTTCGTTCTCTAACATTTCATCAATTAAGGAACCAATTTCAAATAAAGGATCTTTACCAGAAGAAATCATAGGAAGGTCTAAAGGTACTTTCATACCATTGTATTCTCCGTATTCTCCTATATCAGTATTTTCTATTAGGTAACTATCTTCTTCGTTAAGTTTAATTTTACCGTCTCTAAGAGCTGTTCTAGCTTCAGTGAACAATTGTATAAAAGCGTCAGAAGAATAACGGTAGACATTCTCATGTAAAGAGAGACCATTGTCTAAATGATACTTTAAAGATGGTACGCCGACTAGTTCTTGTAGTTTAATCATAATTTATTTCATTTCTGGATGAAACATGAATTTAATAATCTTAGCATCTTTAGATACTTCCTTACCGTCTATTTCTATACCGATAGGATAGGGCTTAGTTTTATCATCTGCCCAGTATGCTACGTCGTAACTTTTATCTTTATTACTGGTTACTAGTAGGCCTCTGTTATATGTATCTTCTTCTGCTTGTAATACTACCATTTTATCAGTAGGAAGAATCATATCTCCCATGAGCTTGATAGCACCTTCGTCGTAACCGTCGGCGTTGTATCTATTCTCTTCTGTTAAAATTTCTATCAGTTTCATTATTTAAAGTCTTTCCTATAAAACTTTCCTAGAACGTTATCGTTGATATACACATCATCGTGCTCTAGTGCTTCATTAATAAATAGGTACTTACATTCAAAATATGTTAATAGCTTTTTATTAGGTACAAAAGCTAAGATTCTTTTTTCAAAGTCTGATCTTAAATTAGTTGATTCTTTTACGTATTTTAATATGTCTTTGTGAGAGCCGTAATACTCTTTCCAATCTGATTCTGTTATTACTTTTTGTTTAAGTGGAGTTCTACCTCCTATACCTTTTGCCTTGCGCTCTAATCTTAAAGCTTCAAGGGCTTTTTTGCCTAGTCTTTTATTTCGTTCGAAGAATAGTACTTTTTTTCCTATGTACTTCAAACCGGTTGGCTTATGTAAGGTTTCGTAAATAAAACCATAAGTACCTTTCGGCATGTCTGAAATCTCTGTTATAAGCCTACCCTGAAAAGTCCAGGTAGGTAGTGTTGGCATGTTCATATTGATTAGGTTATGTCGCTAGAGCTTTTCTTTTAGCTCCTCAATTTGAGACTGCTGTTCTTTGACAGCTTCTATTAATAACGCGACTATTTTCTCATAACGTACTGCTTTAAAGCCATTGTCTCTAGTTGCAACTAACTCCGGTAATACCTTTTCGATATCCTGTGCTATTACTCCTACGTCATGGCCGGTGTTTGTTGACTGATCGTTCCAGTCAAAAGATACACCTTTTATTTGTTTTATTTTTTGAATTGGGTTGTGAATCAATTCAATATTATCTTTTAATCTTTCATCAGAAGAAAAGTATGCTGTAATATCTCCTGTGGCATTAACTGTTCCGTTTACTGTTAGATTACCTCCTATAGTAGTAACACCTGTATTAGTTACCTTGAAGCATAATTTATCGTATATATCATCAGAGTAGTAATCACCATTACCGCTGATTATAGCAAAGGAGTCTCCTGTATCGTCTCCTCTTAATCCAATTGCAACGTGTGCGTTTTCTTCTCCTGATATTAATGTACCGAAAGTAGAACCTCCGATTAAGCCTGTGATGTCAGAATTAGTATTAGTAAAAGGACCTATACCTGTTCCTGATACAGTTAATGTAGCTCCATCGAATGTAAGTTCTGCTTCTCCGTTAAGAGTTGAATTACCTACTCCTGTTAGTACTCTATTATTTGCATCGTTACTAATTGTAAT
>Ga0115572_10000680_pt1 | contig 28555 bp, 49 predicted proteins | sample COGITO_mtgs_1206_FD_88681 | JGI IMG/M metagenome (GOLD analysis project Ga0115572, IMG submission 88681) | Pelagic marine microbial communities from North Sea - COGITO_mtgs_120607 | ecosystem: Environmental > Aquatic > Marine > Epipelagic | place: Germany:Helgoland, sampling site Kabeltonne... | reverse complement strand
TGATGAAGGAAACGAACTAACACCTCCTGTACTATCCGATAACTATTGTGTAGATGTACTATGGAATGGTGATGCTGATGCATCTTGGGATTCTGCTATGATATGGTGTGCGCCTATCGGTGTCCATACATTCGGTAGCAGTTCAGCTATTCGTGAGTGGACAGAGACTTGTAAGGAGTTGCATCCTGATTACTTCCCTGAACCAAGCGAGGATGAGCTTGTATAACGACAAAACACCTTCACGGACTTCCCCAAAGGGAAGCCGTAGAGCTTGTCTATGCAAAGACAAGAACACATACTCAAGAGAGTGTTGTGATGGTAGTTTGTGGGCACAAGGTATTGGAACTATTTATTTAATTGATGACGAATGATGCTATCCAAGAACTTATCGGTAAAAGAGGTTGTAAAGAGTTCTACGGCTATAAAACACGGAATAGCAAACGAGCCTTCCATTGGCCATTTAGAATCGCTTAAAGCTCTTGCAGACAATGTATTTCAGCCAATGCGTGAACACTTCGGTGTTCCCGTTGCAGTTACAAGTGGTTATAGAAGCAAAGCGTTAAATGACTTGATAGGTGGAAGCTCTTCAAGTCAGCATAGCAAAGGTGAGGCTATTGACGTTGACGCTGATGTTTTTGGTGGAACTACCAATGCTGATATATTTAATTACTTGCGTGAGCATACTGATTTTGACCAGCTTATATGGGAGTTTGGCACAAACGAAAATCCTGCTTGGATTCACGTTAGTTATAACAAGGGAAAGAACCGTAGAGAAGTTTTAATGGCCTACAAGGATAAAGGCCAAACAAGATACAAGCACATATGAGTTTTCTAAACATTTTTAAGAATAGCAACGATTGGAATGAAAAGACCATTATAGGTTTTATGTCGTTTGCCGTTATGGTCATTGTAATGATTGCTGACGTTGTTACCGGTTGGATTGGTAAAGACTTGCTCGTTAATGAATTTATATACAATAGTTTTGTTTTTGTTACTCTTGGTAGCTTTGGTATAGCAGGACTTGAAAAGTTTGCAAAATGACCGAGACCGACATCAAAGTAATGTTGCTGAATGCAACAACATTTACTATTAGCTTTGCACATATTGAGGATGCACTTAAAATAGCTCTGCTTGTAATATCTATTGGGTACACCGCACAACGGTGGTACCTAATGCACAATAAAAAGTAATGGCTCAAGAGACTAAATCTTTTTTAAAGGACAATTGGTCAATGTTAATATGGATTGTTGCAGCAGTATTTGCAGCAGGTGGTATCTATGCAGAGTTTACATCGCTCAAGATGGAACTCACTACAGTTCACGAAAGATTGGATAAAAAGATTGATGTAATCAGCCACATAGAGGATAGAGTCTACTCTCTTGAGCTGCACGATGAGTACGAGAAAGGATACAAAGATTCACAAAACAATAAATAAATGAACGATACTGACTTCGGTTTCTCAAACGACTTTGAGGACTTTGTAAATGAGTTGGAAAGCAAAGAGCAGCCAACCTGTAATTTAGAAAATCCTGAAGAATGCGAGGCTTGTGGCAGTTAATCGTAGGAATTACACTATTGATGCTGACAAGTTGTTCTGCATCGTATCACCTGAAACGTGCAATTGCAAAAGAACCAACGATTGTAAAAAGTCAACCGGTAATAGTAGACACAACGGTAATAACTCCAATAAGGCCCTCTAAAGGAACGTTCATAATCCATAGGGACACTTCCCTCACTTTTGAGAGTAATGGCGTTAAAACTCTTTTAAAGGTCGTTCACGATACTTTTATGATTGAAGTTGAATGTCCTCCGGATACAATCCGGATACAAAAGGAAATTTTAGTACCAAAAGTTGTGTACCAAGAAAAGTTGTCTAACTTTGACTTTGTTAAGTTAGTTATAATTAGTTTAATTATAATTAGTTTAATAGCCTTCGTTAGAAGGCTTATAAACTGACAAGATAAAATGGGAATAGTAGACACACTTCTTGCGATAGACACTTCAATTCACGCTAATTGGAGTGATGTTGAATCAACACCTGAATTAAAAATGGAAATTCGCAATATCAGTAAGCATATTTACAAATTGATTGGTAAGTATGATGCTGAAAAAAGTCAAAGGCTTTTAGATGCAATGGACAAATGAAATTGAAATCAGCGTTGGTAAGGTTCCTTCCCTTAACGCCTTTTACTCCAGCCGCCATTGGACTTTCCGAAAGCAGCAAAAGGATAAATGGAAGAAGGAAATTGAGAGCGAACTTAACCGTTATGATGTTAATGGTTACGGAGCTGCGAAACTCCATATCCTCTGCAATTATCGGTATGACCTTGATAACTGTATTATGGTTTCAAAGTTTGTTTGTGATAGTCTTGTTGACCTTGGATTTTTGCCTAATGATTCCCCTAAATATCTTGGAGAGATTAAACTCTCGTATGATAGCACGATTAAAAAAGATACTTCAATAGTTAAAATATATCTACGTTAGTTCCCTTGTAGATTAGTTGGTTGGATAGCCTCACTTCGGTGGGGCTATCTTTTTTTATGGCTTATCTTTTTGTTAATTAGGAAGTTTTTTTTAACATTGCCTTGTTCAACCAACTGTTAATAACTATGAAAGACCAACTAATTGAAATTTACGAGGCTGAAGTAAAAGCCTTGCGAGAGGAACTCGCAATGACCCGTCAATACATTTATCGGGATTACGAGGCAAAGAGTATCGGCAACGAAGCCTGTCAAGATTTAATCAATCAATTTATTAAAATGCACAAGAAATGATATATTCTCAAGAGCAAATCCAAAAACTTGTAGATACTGCTGACGCATTATCCATATGGAATATGTTTACTGACCAAGGCTTTGAGGCCGAAGCAACATATGTAGAACGTAAATACTTTGAACTTTAATTTAAATAAATATGAAAACAGCAACTATCAAAGACGTAATGTTTGAAAGCAAGTGGAACGACTTCAACATTTACAAACTATCGTTAGACAACGGTCAAAGCGGTTCAATCTTCACAAAAACTTGGGAGCCAAAGGCCGGTGAGGAATTCAATTACACTTATGACGTTGAGAAATCAAGGTTCAAGCGTGTAAACCCTAATAGCAATTACACCGGAGGCGGTGGAGGGTATAAACCTTCAGCCGGAGGCGGTGGTTCCAAGGACAAGCTAATCGTTCGTCAGGTGGCTTTAAAAGCAGCCGTTGAGTATTCTTCCGGTATGAACTTAAAAGCCAATCAAGTTCTGCAAGTAGCAGATATTTTTAACGATTGGGTAAATCAACAACCAAAACCGGAGGAGGCCACGCCACCACCGGCCCAAGTTCGTGAGCAGTTGTCATCACCTACTACCGATGACGACCTTCCGTTTTAAATAATTTAAAGAGGGTGGGCTGATAGTCCGCCCTTTTTTTTTATCATTGAATATGGAAGAATATGAACGATTTCTACAAGAAGCATTGTGGCGCAAGGATATGGCGTATAAGGAGCTTGCAGTTGACTACTACCGACTACAATTGGAATACTCCGAGCTACGAGAGCAATACGAGATAATGTTGCGTAGATTAGAATTAGGGAATGACGATGAAGAATACGATTGATTTTAGCAAACTACACGAAGATTTATTAGCGGTACGAGAAGGCCGTGTCAAAGAAGGCTACAAGTTCGGCCACGAAGCGATAGATGAGTTTCTACGATTCAAACCAAAGAACTTTAACATAATACTTGGCCACGCCAATGTGGGTAAAACAAGTTTGACTGTTTACCTGATGCTTTTGCTTTCGCTAAAGCACGGTATAAAATGGCTTATCTATTCAAGCGAGAATGAGCCGTACTCAATTATGAAAAAGCTGATTGAGTATTACAACGGTGAGGTCATTGAGAAACTTTCTTCCGCAAAGTTTGAAACAAGCCTTTTGTACCTGCAACAATTCTTTGTTATAATGGACATTAGCGACTTGCTTACCTACAAAAGCCTGTTGGAACGAGCGCAAGAAATACACGATGAGTGGGAATACGATGGATTCCTCATTGACCCGTACAATTCTCTTGCAAAGGACAAAGATGCAATGGCCGGTCTTACGGGCCACGACTATGATTATCTCGCTTCTACTATGATGCGTATGTTTTGTTCAAAAAACAACGTGAGCATATGGCTTAATACCCACGCAGTTACCGAAGCCTTGAGGCGTACAAACAAGAGAGGTCAAAACTATGAAGGGTTCCCTTCGCCACCAATGGCTGCTGACTCTGAAGGAGGAGGAAAGTGGGTTAACCGTGCTTCGGATTTCCTTGTGATTCACCGGTACTCGCAACACCCTACTGATTGGATGTATTCGCACTTGCACGTTCGCAAGGTAAAGGAAATGGAAACCGGTGGTAGGCCTACGCCTATGCAAGAGCCGGTTATTATGAGAAGCAAGGCAGGAAACGTTGGTTTTGAGATTGGCGGTATTGACCTTGTAAAAGCAATTCGCAATAAAAATGACCAACTATCACTGTAACTGTCGCTTTTTTTTTAACATTGAGAATATAACCAACTTTTTATACTATGAACATTTTCTATTTGCACTCTTGTCCGCAAAAATCCGCAAGGCTTATGTACAATAAGCACGTTGTCAAAATGATTCTTGAATCAGCACAACTGCTTTGCACGGCTCACCGAGAGCTCGGCAACGAGGATGTGCCTTACAAGGCCACCCACAAGAACCACCCTTCTGCAGTTTGGACCCGTTCTGATGCAAATCACTACCAATGGGTTTACCTTCATATGATGGCTCTTGGTCGTGAATACACGAGGCGTTATGGTCGCAAACATTTAACCATTAAAAAATGTGAGAAGGTCCTTGCTGACCTTCCTCCTAACATTGCAATCCATTCCTTTGAGCAGCCACCACAATGTATGCCCGATGAATACAAAACGGATTGCTCCGTAAAAGCCTATTGGAATTACTACATAGGCGAGAAGCATACCGTTGCAACGGCAAAAGATAAATTACTTGCAGTATGAGAACAAGAGAAGAAATACTTGACCACATTCAAAATCGCTTGAGCGGAATCGGACAATGCGATTGGTACACACCACTATGTTTTGTTGAGGAAATGAAAAGCCTTGTCTACCACGAGCGTAAAAAAGATATTCCCGGATTTGAAGGAACTTGGGACAAACTCAACAACTTGTAATGAAAAAGCATACCAAACTCTATCTTGATTACTTTAACTATGGCCGTGAAGACTTCATACCTTGTGAGATATGCGGTTCCAAGGCCGTAGATATTCACCATATCGAGGCACGAGGTATGGGCGGTTCAAAAGCTGCCGACACAATAGAAAACCTAATGGCCGTTTGTCGTTCGTGCCACGTTAAATACGGGGACGTACCGAGCAAGAAGGAATGGCTAAAAAAAATACACAATAGACTTTTATGATTATCATAGAACAAAAGGATACTATACAGGAATTGTGGGAACGAATTGCAAGGGAACACAATGTTCAGCCAACAAGAGACCGGTACAATGTAATACACCGCCACGCTTTTGCCGTGGCCTGTCTTGAGAATACGGTGCTTCCTATGAAGCAAATAGGCAAGATATTGAACCGTGACCACGCAACGGTAATACATAGCCGAAAGAACCACAAGTGGAATTTAATAAACGATAAGACCTACGCACGGGTATATAACCTTTTTACAAGTGAGATTGAGAAAACTTGTGAGCGGTACGATGACCAACTTCAAGAGTTGTTAAGGGAACGTTCAATAAAGATAAACGATTCCGATATTATCAACAATTGGGAGTTGACGTATGAACGTAAAATAAAGCGACTACAGGAAAGATACGTTGGAGAGGTTGAGGTTCTTCAACACACGAATAAAAGTCTCGTAAAGGCTCTTAAAAGAGCCGAAGAAAGAGCAAAGAACTTAAATGCTGAATGTTTAAGATTAAAAAACCTACTATGAGAAAGATGGAACAGTTCCTACGCATAGCAAATGCGAGGTTAAGAAAGAGATACCCTTTCAAGAAACAAAGAAACGCTTGGGCAGCCAAGATGTACGCAAGATGGGTGAGCCGAAAGAAGTAGTAGATAGTTCAGTCATAACAAAACTGATTCTTGAAAAAGTTTATGCGGATGGTGCTTTGTATGGTAAGCGTATAAAATTTCAAGACTACTACGACGAAACCTTTAACACCATTGAATAGTGCTTATTTACACCACTAACAAGTGTTTAAGCATATAAAGATGGGCGCAAATTAGAAACCTTTAACACCAAAAAGAGATGAAAGACCACAAGCCTAACCGGAGGCAACGAAGGGCAATGAATAGAATAGGCGACAAGATGGCTAATCAAGTCTTTAAAAGAAACTTAATAAAGAAAACCAACAATGAGGAAAAGGAAACACATACGGGAGATTCAGAAATACTTGGAGATGTTAATGATAGACCAAGTGAACTTGACGATACAAGCAAGTAGGTTCGGATGGAACGAGGACATACAAAATCAGTTAACAAATAGTGCCTTGTTGATACGCAAGTATCAAAGAAGGCTGCGCTTAATAAAAATGTGATGGACATAATAGAGTTGTGCAAGAGAGACTTGGATGATAATGGAATTGAAAAAGATTAGATATGAAATACTTTGATATTGAGCTTTTCGGGTGGCAGCACATTGACAAAGGTTGGTGGAACTTAACCTTTGTTCGCTTTGCCTTTGGTAATATGAGCTGGCATTTATTTATGGTTGAGCAGAACCGTGATACATTCTTTGTTGAGTTCTGTACTTTCAACAAGACAAATGGATAAGGCCGGTACAGAATTGATGCTTATAAACAAGAGCAACTACAAAGCATTGGTTGATGTGTTGATACAAGTTCATATGCGAAGGCAGCTATCAAGAGACGAGGTTGAGATATTAAAACATTTTGTAGACCTATGATACAACTAAACATACCAAGGGAACTCAAGGTAAAGGTATGGCAGTACCTTCAGGACAACAACATTGGTCAGCGAGGGAACGCTGACGGAAATCAAGAAGAACAATATGTAGGACTTCTTGGCGAGTACACCATTAAACATTACTTGGGAATGAAGATGGACTTTGCCGGTGGGTTTGACGGTGGCTTTGACTTGGTTGATGCCGATGAAAGAAAGTGGGACGTTAAAACTATGGGCCGAATGGTGGAGCCACAACCACATTACGTCAACAATCTTATCGCTTCGCAGTTGAACTACGACTGCGACTACTATCTATTTTGCAGCTTAAACAAGCGTACAAGCGTTTTAACTGTTTGTGGGTACATATCTACCAACAAATTTAAGAAGATAGCTTATTTCACGCCTGAAGGCAAGAAGATAACAAGGGATGACGGGACAACATTCAAAATGAAAACCGACAATTGGACAATAGCCAACGAGGATTTGCATCAGGCTTTTGGTTTAGAACAATTGTTTTTTTAACATTGACTTAAATTAACCAACTATGAAAGATTTACTAAAACTATTGCAAGACTTCGGTCATATGCACGGAGATGCTTTACCAAAGCAGCAAGGCGACATTGTCTTTGACGAGATTTATGACCTTGTAAACGACTACGCTGCCGAGCAGCTATTCAAAGAAACAATCGCAAGGAGAGGCCTACGACATTTTGAGGTCGGAGGCGTTGATTGGTTTGTGCAGGTTGACTTCCACGAAGGACAAGAACAAACTTATGACCAACCACATATTGACGACCAATGGGAAATCGGTTTAATCTACACTTCCAATATGGAAAAGGTAGATATGACGAGCGACTTGTGGCAATTCATTGCTGACGAGATTGAAAACTTTCATTTGTAATGCGATATGGATGGTTTTGCTACAATGGCTCTACGGGAGCAGTTGCTCATTATTGGAGCAATGATACAAGACAACAAGGACAATCGTATTGCAATACTTCAGTTGGAGCAGCTTTATACTGCAATCAGCTTTTGTATGACGTCCATAGAAAAGGTTGAGACTCGCATCCTTCAAGCTCAAATTGAGAACGGTCATATCAAAATTGACATACAACAACTCAAACAGGAAAACAAGGAGCTTCGTAAAAAAAACGCAGAACTTCTTGAGCGTGTAGAAATTTAGTGTATATTTCAACGGAAGCATAAAACGTTGAATGAAACTTCTTGAGAAACTTGCCGAGCGTGATGAGGATTGGATGCGTATGGCCCAATCCTTTGGCCTAACCAAAGAGTGGGCACGGGAGTTGGTGCAAGAGATGTACCTAAAGCTCTATGACAAAACCACCTACGAGAAAATCAAGTACGGTGATGACGATGTAAACACATTCTACGTTTACGTTACTTTAAGAAACCTTTATTACGACCAAAAAAGAGTCAAGGTAACCTTCCAAGATATACAGGAAGGAATACCTGATGATTCTTTTAATGAAGAAAACTGCAAGGAAATTCTTGAGGAGTTGCTCACCGAAGTGGAGCAAACCGTTGAGGGTATGCATTGGTATGACAAAAAGATATTTGAGATATACTACGGCGACAACGAAACGATACGTGAGTTGAGCGAAGGAAGCAAAATAAGTCAAAGCTCTATATTTAACACAATAAAAAATGTCCGAACAAAAATCCAAAAAAAGCACGGGGAAAAGTACAAAGCGTACCGCTCCGGCAAAAAAGAAGAATAAGTCCAAGGGCTTGGGTGATGATGTTGAAAAGCTAACAAAGGCAACCGGCATCAAGGCTGCCGTTGATTGGTTTAGTGAAACAACCGGAATTGACTGCGGTTGTGATGCTCGTAAAGAAAAGCTCAATAAATTATTCCCACGCAAGAGTCAGATATCCTGCTTGGAAGCAGGGGAGTACGAAACTCTAAAGCAATTCTTCTCAAACTTTGATGGCCGAGCAATTAAGGAACAATACCAAGAACCTCTTGCAAGAATACACGCACGTGTCTTTAGCCATAAGTTTGCTATTCCCTGCCCTTGTGCCCCAAAAGAATGGAAGTCCTTTATAAACGACCTGAAGGGGTTATACGAATCCTATGAGGGAGATAGACCTGTTTAACATAGTCAAGCTAACGCACGTACCTGACCTGCAAAAAAGCGAGAAGCAATACTCTCGCTATGATTGTTATTCCGAAAAGTACAAAATGGATATTGAGCTGAAGTGTCGCAACAAACACTACGATGAACTTCTCATTGAGAAAGATAAGTACGATGCGTTGGTGAAACGCAGCGAGGAGTTCGGGACAACGCCTATGTACATTAACAGTACGCCTGAAGGCATCTTTGTATTTAACTTGGGGAAGCTGCCGGAGCCTCAATGGGAGGACAAAGGCGGACTCCCCACCACCTCACACTTTAGCGATAGAAGAAAGATAGTCAAGACCGTTGGTTTCCTACCTGTTTATTTAGCGAATAAAATAAATGAGTAAACTTTTTGCAGTGAGCTGCGCTTTTTTTAACATTGCTTATGGAACTAAATAAAAATCAACCAACTATGAATTATTCAATGATTATCAAGCGTGTAGAATTAGAATCTGCAAATCTTAACGAGCTTGTTGAAATCGCAGTTTCAGAGGGCTGTTGTCCTTCTACTGAAATCTTTGCCAACGGAAAATTGATGCAAGAATCTCTTGCCGATTTCATATCTTATTAATTTACAACAACCAACTATTATGACAACAAGAGAACACTTAATCAGCAGAATGGAGGATGTCGAGATGATGATGATATCCCAAGACCACGATGGCCTTGACAATTACGGCTTATCCTTGACTTACAATCCCGATGATGATGAATGGACTTGGCTTCTTTCTTGGGGAGGGCCTTCTGAATCTATCGTAATGCGAGGCAGAGGTAAAAACGCTCGTTTCTTCTTTGTTTTTAAAGAATGGTTTACTTGCGATGAGGTTGAGATTACTTCTCCGATGGAGCAGGTTGCGTTAAAAACTCTTTTCTTGGAATGGTTTAACATTGAGGAGTACGGAGATGTTTTACAGTAACAAAGAAATACTAATGCTTGATGGTATCTACCACGAGGTAGGCCATCTTGAGCAACTTGCAAAGGAGGACGAGCATTACTACGGATACTTGGGACAAGCAGCCTTGTCCTCAAGTTCTATCAAGATGCTACTGCAATCTCCCAAGACCTACCACTACGTTACCAAGTATGGAGGCAACAACAATTCAAAAGCCTTGTTGATTGGTAAGCTATTTCACTTGTCGGTTCTTGAACCGCACAAGATGGATGACGTTATGGTTGTAGATGTTCAGTCAAGAGCAACAAAGAAATTCAAAGAAGCAGTTGAGGCCAACGAGGGCCGTGATGTTATAACCTCAAAAGAAGAAGGAGAGGTTCGTAGGCTGCAAGACCATATGCTCCGCAACGAAAAAGTGCTTGGTTACTTGAAAGATGCGCAGTTTGAGATACCTCGTGTGGATATGCTTGATGGAATGCCGTTCCGAGCCAAAGCAGATATACTGCAAGGCGACCATATCATTGACCTGAAAACAACAAGCGACCTTCACGCTTTCAAGTATTCAGCTTATAAATATGGTTACGATATTCAAGTGTATATTTACTGCAACCTTTTTGGAATACCTCCGGAGAACTTCCACTTTGTCGCTATCGACAAAGGAAGCCTTGATATTGGAGTTTACCACGTTAGCGAGGATTTCTACAATAGCGGTAAAGAAAGAACAAGAAAAGGTATAGAACTTTACAAGAAGTTCTTCCAAGAAGGAGTTGATTTAGATGGATATTATATTGAAGAAACATTATGAAAACGGAAAAGGTAAAAATTGAAAAAGTAAGACTTTCGGCTAACAACCCAAGGGTAATTAAAAATGACAAGTTCAAGAAACTTGTCAAAAGCATTAAGGACTTTCCGGATATGCTAAAGCTACGCCCAATTGTTGTTGATGAAACAATGACAGTTCTTGGAGGCAATATGCGTTTACGTGCTTGTTTGGAAGCAGGACTCAAAGAAGTATATATTATAAAAGCCTCGGACTTCACGGACGAGCAAAAGAAAGAGTTTGTTATTAAAGACAACTCATCATTTGGCGAGTGGGATTGGGACCTACTTGCAAACGAATGGAACATTGATGAGTTAGATGCTTGGGGGCTTGACTTACCAAAGGTTTATTTTGAGGAGGACAACGAGCCGGAGTTTGACGAGGACGAACTTGCAATGAACCTTGACTCATACATAAACGGTGCGATAAAACAAGTTGTATTGTATTACCCACAAGAAGATTACGAAAAGCTGATTGACAACTTTGAGCAGTTGAGAAACAAGTTAGATGTAGAAAACAATGCGGAGCTCGTAAAACTATTGGTCAATGAAAAGCTATAAGATAATTATCCCGTCATACAAAAGACCGGATACAATAATTAAGAAAACTTTGAAGTGTCTGTACGAAACAGACATTGCAAAAGATATTTATGTCTTTGTTGCAAACGAAGATGAGGAGAAAATCTACAATGAAAAGCTCAAGGACTATGAGGATATTACCGTTGTAAAAGGTGTTCGTGGTATTCCAAACCAACGAAACTTTATTCAGCGTTACTTTGATGAGGGTGAGTATCTTGTTTTTATTGATGACGACATAAAAAGTCTGAAGGGTATGAACAAGCAAGGAAAGATTGTAAAGTGTACCGCAATACACGAATTTGTACAAAAGGCTTTTCAACAAGCCGAGGGTTTGAAGTTCAAGATGTGGGGTATAAACTCAACAATCAGCAACCTTGAGATGAAGCAAACAGTATCCGTAGGGCTCATCTATATCGTTGGAAACTTCTACGGGCTTATAAATACCAGCGAGGTATTTGTAGACGAGGGAGAGGAGATTAAGGCACGTGCTAACTTTTCCGCAGGAAAAGAAAGCCACGAACGTGCGCTTAAAATGTATGATAAGTACGGTGGTGTTTTAAAATACCGTGCGTTTGGTGTTTTGAGTAATTATTGGGGAGAAGAAGGAGGCCACCAAGAAAGCCGAAACAACGAAGGAGAGAAACAAGCAACGGAGTATTTGCACAACAAATACAAGTTGCTAACAAATATGAGGATTTACAAAGGATACTACGACCTGCAAATAAGAGCAAGAACCAAAGTATATAAAACAAACTTCCTGCAACCGTAATGAAAACAATAGAGATAACGCCAATAGAAATTGATGTAGCCAAGTATAAAAAGCGCACGGCTTATGTTTCGGATGTATCCCGAATCATAAAAGAGGACTGCCTGATTACAAAAAACGGTGTACCAAGTGTTTTATATATCAAACTTGACAAGGAAATGACAAAGAACCTTCGTTGGGCCGTTAAAAACACAAAGTATGCAACGGGGGTTCGGGCAAGAGGTTTAAAGTCCGTGAGTAGGATATTTGGATATGCTCCAAGGGTTGCAATGAGGCACAATTTCTGCCACGCTTCAAGTATGGCTTTGGATTTTCCAAAGCAACACTTTGTTGTCTCTAAATTTGCAGAGTATGTTTCTGATATTTACAAAAAGCACTTTCCAGCAACACACGAACAACACGAACAAATCGTAGATGAAAGGGTACTACCCGAATGGAAGATAAAGAACAGTGTGTTTACAAGCGGTATCATAAACAAGAACAACGAACTTAAATACCACTTTGATGCAGGAAACTTTAAAGGCGTTATGAGTAATATGGTTGCATTCAAAGGCGATGTTGAGGGAGGCCACTTGGCCATTCCCGAATTAGACATAGCACTTGAAATAGCAGACAACACACTAACCATATTCAACGGACAAGAAATACTACACGGTGTAACACCAATAGAAACTCAAAACGAACAGTCATACCGGTACTCTGTTGTGTACTACTCGTTAGAACAAATGTGGAAGTGTGAGCCTATTGACGATGAAATAGTTAGAATACGAGAATCACAACAGGTAAAAGAGAAAACAAGAATAGACCCTGAACACAAAGCAAAGCTCCAAGAAAGAGCAGACGAACTACGCAGACAATCGCAAAAAGAAAAGCAAACAAGCGATATAAAAAACAAAAAGTAATATGGCAAAATCTGACATAAGTAAAAACGCAATGCTCCAAGCACTTGAAAAGTCGCTTGGTGTTGTTACCTCCGCTTGTAAGAGCGTAGGTATTTCACGTGAAACACATTACCGTTGGATGAAAGAAGATGCGGAGTACAACGCATCGGTACGGGAGCTTGAGAACGTAGCCATAGACTTTGCAGAAAGTCAACTACACAAACAAATAAGCAAGGGCAACCCAACGGCCACTATCTTTTATCTAAAGACCAAAGGCAAGGCACGAGGATATGTGGAGCGTCAAGAGATACAACACGACAGTCCGGACGGCCTTCGCATAGAGATTGTAGATGGCAACACTTCAGACTAACGTTGTATTCAGGCACCTACAAAACAGTACAAGTAGGATTGTTATTGAACAAGGCGGTACTCGTTCCGGTAAAACATATAACATTCTTATATGGATAATATACTACTGTCTAAACCCTGACGTTAGCGGACAAACAATTACTATTTGTCGTAAGACCTTTCCATCGGTTCGTGCTTCCGTGATGCGTGACTTCTTTGAGATACTTGAACGGGCCGGTCAATACAAGCCGGACCAACACAACAAAAGTAGAAACGAGTATTACCTCTCCGGTAATATGGTTGAGTTCATATCGCTTGACCAACCGCAAAAGGTGCGTGGTCGTAAGCGTGATATGTTATATATCAACGAGGCCAACGAGCTTCACTTTGAGGACTGGCAGCAGCTTATAATGCGTACCTCCGGTAAAATCATATTAGACTACAACCCTTCGGACGAGTACCATTGGATATACGACAGGGTAATACCAAGAGATGATGCCGAGTTCTACAAGACTACCTACGTTGACAATCCTTTCCTTTCCGATGCTATCGTATCGGAGATTGAAAGACTGAAAGAAACTGACGAGAACTATTGGCAGGTGTACGGCCTTGGTGAGAGGGGACAAAGCAAAGCAGTAATCTTTACCCACCAAACGGTTGAGGCTATTCCGGAAGGCGCATCGTTGATTGCAGCAGGTATGGACTTTGGTTTTACCAACGACCCCACCACCCTTGTTGTAGCATACCGCAAGGACATAGACTTGTACTTTGAGGAGCTTGTATATGAAACGGGACTAACCAACAGGGACATACACAAGAAACTTCAGTCGCTTGGCTTTGACAAGCGCACGGAGATATTTGCCGATAGTGCTGAACCAAAGAGTATCAAAGAGCTTCAGTTATTTGGTTGGAACATAAAGCCAACGGCCAAAGGGAAGGATTCGGTTATGGCCGGTATTGATATGCTAAAGCGTTATAAACTTAATGCAACTAAATCAAGTGTGAACTTGATTAAGGAATTAAGAAACTATAAATTCGTAGAGGACTACAACGGAAAGGTATTGAACAAACCGGTGGATTCATACAACCACGCTATAGATGCGGTGAGGTATGCAACATATAACCGAATGTCAAGACCAAACTACGGAAGGTACGCAGTTCGTTAAAATCGTTATTTAACTATGGACATTGATATTATAATTCCTGAAGGATTGCAGGACATTACCCTTGAGCAGTATCAGAAGTTTCTTGCTTTGAAAAGCAAGGACGATATGTTTCTTACTCAAAAGGCAGTAGAGATATTTTGCAATGTCCCATTAATACTTGTGGACAAGATGCCGTACAATACCGTTCAGCGACTTGCTAAACGTGTGTTTAGTTATTTTGAGGGCAACCCTTCGCTTGTGAAAAGAAAGACGCTTAAAAAGGTTTTATATGGTTTTGTCCCAAACCTTGAGGATATAACGCTTGGTGAGTATGTTGACCTTGATGCCAATGTTGTTGATTGGGCCAATATGCACAAAGCGATGGCCGTGTTGTACCGGCCTGTTGTTAGCGAAGCAGGAGAGTATTACGAAATAGAGGAATATGATGGTACGGACAAGTATTCCGAGCAGATGAAGCAGATGACATTGGAAGTGGTACTTGGTTCGCTGGTTTTTTTTTATCGTTTAGGAATCGACTTGTCGATAGCTATGACGGAATCTTTGGAGGAGGAGATGAGCACGACCTCTCTGCAGAAGCAAACTTCGGAAGAAAGTGGGGGTGGTACGGAAGTTTTTATCAACTCGCTCAAGGAGACGTTACAAAGTTTGAAGCAGTTAGTAGACTCCCCTTACACTCCGCTTTAATGTACCTTGAATTTGAAAAAGAGAAAATAGATACTGAAAAGAAGTTACTTAAACAATGAGAGGATACTACGATATATTAGAGAAGCTACGAGTAACGCTTGAGGCAAACCCAAGCGTGAATACCGTAACGGAAGGAGACTTGCTTGACGTTGACCTTGCAAAGCAAACTATCTTTCCTTTGTCGCACATTATTATTCAGAATGCTACATTCCAAGAACACACCATAACGTTCAATATGAACATACTTTTTATGGACTTGGTAGACTTCAACAAGGATGAGCCAAAGGCTGACAAGCCTTTTAGGGGAAACAACAACGAGCAGGATGTTCTCAACACAATGCTTCAAGTAGCCAACAAACTATGGAGCGACTTATCAAGAGGCGACCTATACACGGACAAGTACCAAATATCAGGTACACCAAGTTGTGAGCCTTTCGTAGAACGCTTTGACAATCAAGTAGCAGGATGGGACTTGACTGTTGCTATATCAATTCCAAACTCCGATATAAGTGTCTGCCCTTAAACCTACACATTTAAAGGAAACATTTGACAAGTTCGGCAAGTATGTCGTGCAACAAGCACGAGCCAACCTAACCAAAAAAAAGAAGAACGTTTCCAAAACGCTATACGATAGCATTCAGTACAAGGAGACAACAAGCCAAACGGGTGCTTCTTTTTCTTTTGACTTTCTTATGGAGGACTATGGAGAGTTTCAGGACAAAGGGGTTAGCGGTATTAAGAAGAAATACAACACACCATACAGTTATACCAACAAGATGCCTCCTCGTGGCCCACTCGACAGGTGGGCAGTACGCAAGGGCTTACAAGGTGTTCGTGATGACAAAGGTAGGTTCATATCTCGCAAGAGTTTGGTCTACCTAATTCAAAGGAAACTGTACTACAAAGGTATCGAGCCTAGTTATTTCTTTACAAGAGCATTTAAGTTGGGCTTTCAAAGACTGCCTGTTGAAGTCCGTGAGGCCTTCAAACTTGATGTTGAGGATTTTATGAAGTTTACACTTAAAAATATATTCTAATGCCCATTGTATCACCACAAAGTTTAGTAGGAGCAAGAAGCCCTATATACATTACTGCCGGTTATTCAGCCTTATCTTCTTCACTAACAGATGTTGAGTTTGAGCTTTACATTTGGACGGGTTCAAGAACCTCACGTCCAGCCTCCGCACAATACACTTTGTTCCGTGATGTGTTTGCAGGTACTGATGTATCTTTTGATATTGCGCCAATGGTTCGTGAGTACCTTTCAAACGAGTACGAAAACTTTGACGGCACAACTGTTGCCTTCGCACCGGATGGTAGCGTAGTGTGGGTGCAGATAGATTACACGGTCAATTACCAAAACAAAGCAGACCCACCTGTAACAGTTAATGATACAGGAAGCTCGGATATCTTTGAGGCTTCTAATGGTTACCACATATTTATTGAGGCTTCCAACAAGGAAGTAAACAAAGGTTACGCAAGTATAAATGCGGTTAAATACATTCAGGATACAGGCAACGAAGTTGTGCCTGTATATCTTGGCAAGTGGGGTGAGGGCTATGATATATATTGGGCGTATAAAGATAGAGTTATTGCAGATGGCGGTACTGTTGAGGGAGGTAGTGCTTGTGCTAATATCGGGCTGCACAAAGTAGAGTATTTAGGGGATAGTGGCTACAATGTAGACTTACCTATTACTGAAGCACAACTACAAGGGCTACAAGCAGAGGAGCGAGTGATGCTACTACCTTGTGGTGTTACTAACCTTACTACTTGGTTGGGTAGTGTAGGTGAGCCATTGACTTATGCAAATTACTACGACCTCAACCTCAAGGACAAGGATGGTACGACATTAGACACTCGTAGATTCTATCCTACTTGTGAAGCAAAGTACACACCTGCTCATATGCAGTTCGTAAACAAGAATGGTGTTTGGGAGAGCGTAACCTTCTTTAAGCGCAGCGAGGAAGAAGTTAGCACTTCGGGAGAACAATACCGCAAGTCAATAGGAAGCAGCTCGTCAGCAGGATTCACATACTCTACAACAAACCCATTGTACCAACGCTACAACGTAAACGGTAGAAAACGCTTTACGCTAAACACGGGTTGGGTAGGCGAGGATTACAATGCTATAATGGAGCAAATGATGATTAGCGAACGTGTAATGCTTGATGACGTTCCCGTGAACGTATCAACACAAAGCCTAACGCTTCAAAAGTCTGTCAACGACAAGACTATTAACTACATTGTGCAGGTAGAAGAAGCCTTTGACATTCGCTATGTATAAAGTATTGCTTTACATAGACGGCCAACGGGCCGACTTGTTTGAGGACGAGAACATAGAAATGACTTTGACCACACAAAACGTCAAAGACATCTCAAAGGTATTTGGGGATTACAGTAATGGATTTACGCTTCCGGCTTCAGCAACAAACAATGCCATATTCAAACACTATTACAACGTTGACTTGTTAGGTGGCTTTACGGCTAACCTACGAGCAGATAGTTTTATTGAAGTAAACAACAACCTTTTTAAGCAAGGCGTATTAGAGCTTGAGGAGGTACAAATGAAGGACAATGAGCCCTATGCCTACTCCGTTTCTTTTTATAGCAACACAACGGCTCTAAAGGACTTGTTCGGTGAGGATACACTCAACGACCTTGACCTATCGTCATACGACCACACCTACAATGACACGAACATTGTAACAGGACTGAATGGCTTTGTAAGTGGTACAAGCAGTTCTATTATCTATCCTCTTATCTCACCTGTAGCAAATTGGTACTATGATTCAAGTGGTAGTGACCACTCACCGAATAACATAAGCTACCATAACGGACACAATGAACACGGAGTATTCTACTACGACTTGAAACCGGCAGTTAAGCTGCAGAAGATTATAGATGCGATTGAGACAAAGTACGGTCTAACCTTCAATAGTGACTTGTTTTCTTCTGCTGACTTTGGTGATTTGTTTATGTGGTGTCATAGGAGAGCAGGTTATATGTTCAAAGACCAGTCTAATGGATTTACTCCGGAGGTGATAAACTTCACCTCAAATGCAACAGGAGACTACAACCTAACTACTCAAAAATATACGGTAACGGCTGCCCAAGAGGCAGACTTACGAGTGCGCTATACCTTAAACTCTGCTGATGACTACAAGATACATATTTTTATAAATGATAAGCTATTTAGTAGTCGTAGTCATAGTGGTAACATTGTTGATGAAATTATAACTCTTGGCGAGAGAGCAATAGGAGATACTATTCAATTTAGGTTCTCACCGCCTAACGATTGGGATGCAAGTTCAATTAGCATCAACACCACCACCTTCTACTTGGAATATGACGATGGTGCAAGTTGGCAAGAGGCTGATACGGTAGGAAGGTTAGCGTCTCAAAGCATCACGAGTGAGGTGGTTGTTGCTGACCAAATGCCAGAGCAAAAAGTAAGCGACTTTATAGGAAGCCTTGTAAGGGCTTTTAACTTGGTGGTGGTGCCCACGGCACCTTCCACATACGATATTGAGACTTTGGACGATTGGTATAGCGAAGGAACAACAAGAGAAATATCCGAATATGTAGACACGGAGGAAGTGTCTATAAAGAAAGCTCCGTTGTATCGTAGAATAAATTTCAGCTACAATGAAACGGAAGCTATACTTGGCGAGGAATACAGGCTGCAGAATGACATTGGTTATGGCGACCTACGGGCCGACTTCGCATTTGATGGCGAGGAGTTTGAAGTTAAAGTTGGCTTTGACCATATGCTCTTTGAAAGATTGAGCAACCAAAACGGAGGTGCATTAACAACGATAGGTGTAGGCAAGAGTATTACAAGAGAGATTGAGCCATATATCGGCTCACCACTTATCTTCTATGTTCCTGCTGCTTTGAGGGGTACAAATACTTTTGCATACATACCTATGGGCACAAACCCAACGGAACAGTCTAAAACAGACTTTTGGCTTGTTAGTAATTTAAATAGCGATGTGGCATCGAGCGTAACCAAGACACTAAACTTCGGAACGGAGGTAGACCCGTACTTGTTGCAGGGTTTCTCAACAGGCTTGTACGATACTTATTGGAAGGATTACATCACGGACTTGTATGATGTAAGCAGAAGGGTTTTTACCTTCAAAGCGCAGTTACCGTTGGGAATTATGGTTCAATTAAAGAACAATGACAAGCTAACAATCCTTGAAAGAAACTACATTATAAATTCAGTAAAGCTGAACCTCACCACCGGTGAGGCTTCATTGGAATTGCTTAACGATGTGTAATATATGAGCTATATACGTTATTTGATAGAAACACTTCCGGAGGTCAAGCCGACCACGGAGAACATAGCCATAGCAAAAGGCAAGTACCAAGAGCCAAAGAATTGGAAGCAATACCTAAAGAAACTAAAGAATGGCCATTAAGGAAACCGTAAAGATAGACGTAGAAACTAATGCGGATAAGACGGCAGACGACCTAACGTCTGCTATCAAAGACTTGCAGAAGGCTATTGAAGTTATGACCGGTTCTATGAACGATGGCTTCCAAGAGGCTAACGACAACATAAACAAGGTTGATGAAGGTGTTCAGGATATTGGCGATAGCGCAAAGAATAGCGAGAAAGGTGTAAAGACACTTTCAAAAGGTTTTAGGGGAATGGGAGCTGCTATGAAAGCAGCCGGTATCGGTCTTGTTATAGAGGGCTTAAATATCCTTAAAGAACTTTTTGGTGAGAACCAAATTGTTGTTGATGCGTTCAATACGGCATTTGAATTTCTATCCATTGCCTTTAATGACTTTGTAAGCTTCATTGTTTCTAATTCCGGTGCAGTAACCGGTTTCTTCAAAGGTATTTTTGAGGACCCGAAACAAGCATTGCTTGATTTTGCTGATGCGTTTAAGAGAAACATACTAGAACGCTTTGATTCATATCTTGATACGCTTGGCTACTTGGCGAGTGCCGTTAAAAAAGTATTTAGCGGAGATTTTGCCGGAGCGTTAAAAGATGTTAAAAGTGCAGGTAAGGAATCGCTTGACGTTCTCACCGGTGTTAACAACACCTTTGACAAGGGTAAAGAGGCCATTACAAAAGTTGCTACGGCAACCAAAGACTATGTAGTTCAAACGGCCAAAGCTGCAAAAGAAACTGTTGAGCTTAACAAGGCTGCCGAGTTATCGGACTCCATACGTCAAGGGTTGATTGAGAAGTACGACTTGGAAGCAGAGAAACTGCGACAAGTACGTGATGACGAACGTCAAACTATTGCTGATAGAATAAAAGCTAACGAGGACCTTGGTGCGGTATTAGACAAGCAAGAGGCAGAGATGATGGCTGCAGCCCGTACACGGTTGTTGGCTGCCGAGCGTGAGGCCGAGAAGAAAAAAGGCAACCTTGAGGCTGAAAAGGCTTTAATAGAAGCAAAAAATGAGTTAGCAGGTGTTGAGGCTCAAGTAGCAGGTTTCCGTAGTGAGCAGTTGAGCAACGAAGAAGCGTTGCAAAGAGAATTGCTTGAACTGAATCGTGGTAAGATAGAAGCGGAGAACGAAGCTGCAGAAATTGAGAAACAAGCAGCTATTGATGCAGAGCTTGATGTTATCAAGCGCATTCAGCTTGAGAAGGAATTGGCTCAAGCCAAGAAAGAAGCCCGTATAAAACTGATAGAAGATGAACTTGCTATCACGAAAGAAGGAACGCTTCGCTACCAAGAACTGCTAAACGAAAGGCTACTTGCCGAATCGGAGTTTAATGCGGAAAGCAAAAGGCTTGACCAAGAAACGGAACAAGCAAAGATTGACCGTAGGATAGAAACGCAACAGGCTATAACGCAAATAGCCACGCAAGGGCTTGATGCCTTGTCGGCATTGTCCGAGGCCTTTGCCGGTGAAAGTGAGGAGCAACAACGTAGAGCCTTTCAAGTTCAAAAGGCTTTGAGTGCTGCAAACACGGTTGTATCAACTATTGAAGCTGCCCAAAACGCATATAGCACGGCTCAAAAGAGCCCTATTACGGCAGCGTTCCCTGCATATCCTGCTATACAAGCAGGGTTAGCCACGGCATTTGGTATTGCAAAGCTGAAGCAGATACAAAACAGTAAGTTTGAATCACCGGACGTGCCTACGGAAACAAGCGCACCAACGGGCGGTTCGTTCACACCTTCATTTAATGTTGTGGGTGCGAGTGGTACAAATCAAATTGCACAAAGCCTACGACAACAAGGTCCGGTACGTGCATATGTTGTGGGAAGTGATGTATCTTCCCAACAGGAAATAGATAGAAAACGAGTTAAAAACGCAACATTGTGAAAATAGTAGAACTAATACTTGACGAAGAACAAATGTTGAGTGGCGTACAAGCCATCAGCATTGTTGAGCATCCGGCCATTGAATCGGATTTCATTACCTTGAGCAAAGAGCAAGAGATAAAACTTGCAGAGGTAGATAGCGAGAAGCGAATCTTAATGGGACCTGCACTTATCCCTAACAAGACTATCTTCCGTACCAACGGTGAGGAGGAGTATTACATATACTTCTCAAAGGACACGGTAAGAAAAGCCTCGGAGCTTTTCCTAACGAAAGGCAACCAAAACAAAAGCACTCTTGAGCACAACTTTGAGTTAGAGGGTTTGAGTGTTGTTGAGAGTTGGATTGTTGAAAGCGATAAAGATAAAAGCCAGTCATACGGTTTAAATGTTCCCGAAGGAACGTGGATGGTTAGTATGAAGGTTTACAACGATGAGGTTTGGGAGAGTTACGTAAAGACCGGTAAGGTCAAAGGCTTTTCCATTGAGGGCTACTTTGCAGATAAGGTAAATATGTCCAAGCAAATTGATGAGGACAAGAAATCGCAAGAAATTCTTGATGCTATTGTTAATGAGCTGAAAATTTGGAGCAACGGTTGAATAAATGAAAATGAAACAAAATAGTTTAATATAGTTAGTTTATTAGTTATGAGCGCAAAAGAAACCCTATCAAAAATTGCCGGTCTACTGAATGTAGACCTTGCAGAACAAACTCAAGAGGTGTCTCTTGAGAGTATGAAACTTGACAACGGAACGGTAATAGAAGCGGAGAGCTTTGAGGCCGGTTCAGCAGTTTTTATTGCTACTGAAGATGAAAAGGTTGCCTTGCCTATCGGTGAGTACAACCTTGAAGATGGTCGTGTGCTTGTTGTTGCAGAGGAAGGCGTAATTGCTGAACTCCGTGAAGCAGGAGCCGAATCAGAGGAAGTAGAAGAAGAAGTAGAAGCTGCCGAAGATGAGGAAGTAAAAGAAGAAGAAATGGCGTACGCAACTAAAGAAGAATTAGGTGCTGCTATGGACGAACTCAAAGGAATGATTGAGGAAGTCAAGCAAATGATGAGCCCTAAAGAGGAAGAAGAAATGAGTGCAGAGGAGCACGTGAGCAAAGAAGCAACTGAACAAGTTGAAATGAGCGCACAAGAACCGGCTGCCAAACCTATTAAAGCAAACCCTGAAGCATCAGTTCAAAAGGATATGATGAAGTTTGCGAACAATGGTCGCAAATCTACTTTGGACCGTGTACTTTCTAAAATTTCTCAACGCTAATGAAGCAGGTAGAAAAAGTTTGGGCAGAGTTATCTGCTAAAGCTCAAGAGGCTTCTAAAGAAGTTGAGTTGAGTGAGGTTCAAAAGGTTGAGCTTGGTGTAATTGATGACCTCAAGTCTCTTGAAAAACAAGCCGTTAAAATTGCTCAAGACCGTATAGCGGAGTCAAAGGAAGTTGAAAAAATGTTTCAGCGAGTAAACAAGGCAAACTTTGCTGCTAAAGAAAAGATTGAGCAGTTTAGAAAGGAAGCATTCAAAATAGGTTTTGAGGCAGAAAAAGTTTTAAAAGACCTTGGAATGGCCGTCCCCAAAGAGCTTTTCACAAGAGTAGATGCGGTTTCTGACGCTGGTGGGAAAATACCTACAAGTAGAAATGCAAACGTATTTTCAATTTAAAAAATTAAAATGAAAAGAGTAGAATCTATATGGGCTGAATTATCAGCCAACAAAGTTGAGCTGAATTCTGTAAAGAATCTTCAGGTTTATGTCAAAAGGCTTCCTAAAAACGCAAAGCAAATAGACAAAATGGAAGCGGATTTGAATCAAATGGCTCGTTCTATTTCTAAAATAGCTTCTGACCTGCAAGATGCCGTAAGAAACATTGAAGGAAACATTGAATATGCTAATGATGAAATCAAAGGAATAAACAAATCCTTTTCTGATTTAGGTATGAAGCCTTCAGATAGCAAGGAGTTTATGGACGCTCAACTTTCCATAAATCAATATAAAGGTTACTTAAACTTTTATAAGAGGCTTATCGCAAATGCCGAATCGGCAAGAAAAGCTCTTACTTAAAAATTAAATAAAAATTAAATAAAAACGAAAGATGGCTACAACTGTATCTATTACTACAACTTACGCTGGCGAATTTGCAGGTAAGTATGTTTCAGCAGCACTTTTGTCTGCTGATACTATTGAAGGCGGTGGTATCACCGTAAAACCGAATGTAAAGTACAAAGAGGTAATGAAGAAACTTGCAACGGATGCAATCGTAAAAGATGCAACGTGTGACTTCGCTGATACTTCTACTGTTACTTTAACGGAGCGTATCCTACAACCTGAAGAGTTCCAAGTGAACCTTGAGCTTTGTAAGAAAGACTTCCGTTCTGATTGGGAAGCAATCCAAATGGGTTACTCTGCATTTGACAACTTGCCTCCGGCATTCTCTGACTACATCTTGGGCCACGTTGCTGCCAAGGTTGCAGAGAAAATGGAAACAAACATTTGGGCAGGTACTAACGCAACTCAAGGTGAGTTTGATGGTTTTGAAACTCTATGGGAAGCTGATGCTGACGTAGTAGACGTAACAGGTACTTCAGTAACTGCTGCAAACGTAATTACTGAAATGGGTAAAGTAGTTGATGCTATCCCAACTGCAGTATACGGAAAAGAAGATTTGTACTTGTACGTTTCTTCTAACGTTGCTCGTGCTTACGTTCGTGCGTTAGGTGGATTCGGTGCTTCAGGTTTGGGTGCTAATGGTGTTCGTAACGAAGGTACTACTTGGTTCAACGGTCAAGACCTTGCATTTGACGGTGTGAAGATTTTCGTTGCTCCGGGACTTGCTGATGACACTATGGCTGCTGCTCAAAAATCAAACTTGTTCTTCGGAACAGGGTTGTTGGCTGACCACAACGAAGTGAAGTTGATTGATATGGCGGACCTTGACGGAAGTCAAAACGTTCGTGTTGTAATGCGTTTTACTGCAGGTATCCAATACGGTATCGGCTCTGAAATCGTTCTTTACAACTAAAATAGTTGATTTAAACTAACAAAGAGGGCAGGTAGGCAAAGGCTTGTCTGCCCTTTTTTAATACATTATAATATGGCTTGTGATTTAACAAAAGGACGTGTGCTTCCTTGTCGTGATTCCGTTGGTGGAATCAAAGAGGTTTACTTTGTAGACTTTGGCGACTTGGGTACCGTTTCGGAATCCGCAGATGAAATTACGGATATGAGTGGTACGTTTAGTGCGTTCCAATACTTGCTAAAGGGCAATAGCTCTTTAGAGCAAAGTGTAAATGCTTCTCGTGAGAACGGTACAGTTTTCTACGAGCAGGTATTAAACTTGACTTTACCAAAATTGAGTAAAGAAGATAACAAAGAATTAAAACTTTTGGCTTATGGTCGTCCACATATCGTGGTTGTTGACTATAATGGCAATGCTTTCTTGATGGGCCGTGAGCACGGTGCTGATGTAACAGGTGGAACAGTTGTTTCAGGTGCAGCGATGGGGGACTTGAGTGGTTACACCCTATCCTTTTCTGCTTCCGAATTGACTCCTGCTAACTTCATTGACTCTCCTGTTGCTGGAGACCCGTTTGACGGTATGGCTGCGGCTACTGCAACGATTGTTGCTGGTTCTGACTTCTAAACGTTTGTTTAGCAAAATGAAAGGGAGAGCTTCGGCTCTCCTTTTTTTTGCAAAAAACTTTAGTGATACGTTATTTAGGTATGCACATAGTAAGTACAACGAACAAGCAGATTAAGTTTGTTCCACGCATAGTGGAAACCGGCACAATATCTCTCAAGATAACGGACGAGCAAACAAATAAATCTACAACGGCCAACGTAACCGCTACGGAAAGCGGTAATTTTGTGAACGTTACGCCAACATACACATTCAAAGAAGGAAGATTTTACTATATTGTGATGACCGGAACAAAAGAGTTGTATCGTGGTAAAGTGTTTTGTACCGACCAAACGGACTACGACAAGTACACTACGAACGAAAACGTATATACGGAATACGAGAAGGCTAACGCCAATGAATACATAGTAATATGAAGCTACACGCTATAAATCTTGCAAGTTACACCAAGCCTCAAATCATTGAGCAGAAGAACCGTGATTGGGTTGAGTATGGTGCTGACAACAACTACTATCAATACTTGATAGACCGTTACAACGGTAGCCCTACGAATAACGCTATTATAAATGCCGTTAGCGACCTTATCTACGGAAAAGGTATAGATGCTACGGATAGCAGTAAAAAGCCCGGAGAGTACGCTCAAATGCGTTCTTTGATTCACGGTGATTGTTTGCAGAAAGTTGCAGGAGACTTAAAGTTGATGGGCCAAGCAGCATTCCAAGTAATTTACACCAAGCAGGGACGTCAGGTAGCGCAGGTAGAACATATGCCTATTCAAACGATACGTGCGGAGAAGTGTAACGAAGAAGGGGACATTGAGGCTTATTACCATTGTGCTGATTGGACAAAGCTGAAGCCAAACGAAAAGCCGGAACGCTACGCAGCGTTCGGCACTTCAAAAGATGCTATTGAGATACTTGTAATACGCCCTTACAAAGCAGGATTCTATTACTACTCACCGGTAGACTACCAAGGAGGTATTCCGTATGCAGAACTTGAGGAAGAAGTAGCAAACTACCATATCAACAATATCAAGAATGGCCTCTCGCCTTCTATGATGATTAACTTCAACAACGGTGTACCGGATGAGGAGGAGCGTATGGACATTGAGCGTAAGATACGTGATAAGTTTTCCGGCAGTTCAAATGCCGGTAACTTCATTCTTGCGTTTAACGAAAGCAAAGAGTTAGCTGCATCTATTGATGCCGTACCACTTTCGGATGCGCCACAACAATATGAGTTTCTTTCTAACGAAGCAATGCAAAAGCTAATGGTATCGCACCGTGTTACCTCGCCTATGTTGTTGGGTATCAAGGATAATAGTGGATTAGGAAACAATGCCGAAGAAATTGAGACTGCCAGCTTGTTGTTTGACAACACGGTTATTAGACCGTTCCAAAACTTGATTATAAGCTCTATTGAGCAGATTCTTGCAGTCAACGGTATAAACCTTGACCTGTACTTTAAGACTTTGCAGCCTTTAGAGTTCACGGATAGAAGTGCTTCAGTTACGAAGGAAGAAACGGAGAAGGAAACAGGCGAGAAGTTATCCGCACACGATTGCGGATGCAAGAAGGTAAGTTTAGCAAGTAAGCAAATTGATGGTAGAGCTGCATTTGATACAAAAGAAGAAGCAGAATTAGCTGCAAAGGAAATCGGTTGTGAAGGCTATCATACTCACGAGCTTGATGGGCAGACTTGGTATATGCCTTGCCAGTCCCACGATATAGAGGAGCTAAAAGACAAAGACGACCCTTGTTGGGACGGCTATGTTATGATAGGCCACAAGATGAAGGATGGTAAAAAGGTTCCTAATTGTGTTCCGGAGGAGAGCTTGGAAGCCAACGCTGATGCTTTATTGGAGTTTGGTGAAGATGAGGACTTGGAAAATTGGGAATTGGTTGACGAGCGTGATGTTGACTACGACCAAGAGGAAGCCCTTGACAAGATGATTGGCCTTGCAAGTACAGGAGCGGCCCGTCCGAACGCAAAAAGCGAGCAGGATGGCTCTAACGCTGCCGGAGAGCAGTTTAGAGTGCGTTATCAGTACTCGCCTTTGAGGGCAGGAGCCAATAGCCGTAATTTTTGCAAGAAAATGGTATCAGCCAAGAAGATATACCGCAAGGAAGATATTGTAAGAATGGAAACGTTGTCGGTCAATGCAGGTTTTGGACCTAACGGCAGCGACAACTACTCAATATGGTTGTATAAAGGTGGTGCAAGATGCCACCACAAGTGGGTGCGTAAAACGTATATGTGGAAAGATGGTGTTAAGCCGGACGTTAAAAGCCCGAATGCTGAAACAATCAGCACAACGAAAGCCCGTACAAAGGGTTTCCGTGCACCGGCTAATGAAAACAAGGTTAGCATAGCACCAAACAGGATGAAGAACAAGGGATTCATCAACCCACCAAGTGATAAAGACAAACAAGGAGGAATCTAATGGCTACTGCACTATTCATAAAACGAAGCGACCTTGTACGTAATACGTTTCTTTCCGGAAACGTAGATACTGACAAGTTCATTCAGTTCATAAAAATTGCACAAGAAGTACACGTACAACAATATCTTGGCTCAAAGCTATACGACAAAATATCGCAAGATATTATTGACGATACATTAACGGGCAACTATCAAACTTTGGTAAACGACCACATACAAGCAATGATTATACATTGGGCTATGGTTGAATACTTGCCGTTTGCAGCGTTTACTGCTTCCAACGGGGGAGTATATAAGAAAACCGTAGAAAACGGTGAGAACGTATCCCGAAACGATTTGTCGTTCCTCATTGAGAAGGAACGCAACCTTGCTGAATACTACACTCGTAGGTTTATTGATTATATGGCGTTTAATAATAACTTGTATCCGGAGTACAACACGAATACAAATGATGATATTCACCCTTTAAAAGATAGCACATTCAACGGATGGGTACTGTAACAACATACAAGCCAAAGCAAAAGAACATAAAGAAACTGCAAAGTTACTTGTTAAAGAAAACAAAGAAGAATGGCAACTGACGAAAAGGGCTACGGCTCAATATACGGCTCTACGTGGTGGGGCAGCGGAGATGCCTTCACCAATCAGATAGGTTGGGGAAGTGCAATGTTTTATATTCTTGACCCTGCACAATTCCAACAAAGAGCGTTAGCGGATGGTGCTACGATGGAGGCTTTTGAATGTGTCAGTAAGTCATTGAGACGATTCCCACAAGCGGATAGAGGCAGACAATTGATGGATGCTTATGATACGAGAGTGGTAGCAGCAGGAGGCGGTACAGAAGCAAGAACCTGTACAATTAACGAACTAAACGATTTATTCTAATGAGTTTATATAAAGATGCAAGTTTGGTAATGATACCAAGTGCTTACAAAGATGGTAAGTTGTATAGTATTAGACCTACTGA
>Ga0115572_10000675_pt1 | contig 28639 bp, 17 predicted proteins | sample COGITO_mtgs_1206_FD_88681 | JGI IMG/M metagenome (GOLD analysis project Ga0115572, IMG submission 88681) | Pelagic marine microbial communities from North Sea - COGITO_mtgs_120607 | ecosystem: Environmental > Aquatic > Marine > Epipelagic | place: Germany:Helgoland, sampling site Kabeltonne... | reverse complement strand
TCAAATGACTAAAGAGGGTAAAATCGGTTCTTTTCTTCATGTATTAACGACAGAAGAGGCTAACCTTTTACAAGAACTTGCTCTTCAGTCACCACTTAAGATACCAATTTTAATTGGTATAGACGCAATTCATGGAAATGCTCTGGTTTCAGGAACAACAGTGTACCCTTCTCCAATAACCTTAGCCTCTACTTGGTCAGATTCCTTCTTATACGATATTGGAAAACAATCAGCCAAAGAAATGAGAGCTACTGGATCGCACTGGGCATTTACTCCTAATATTGATGTGCTTCGTGATCCTAGATGGGGTCGCGTGGGAGAGACGTTTGGTGAAGATCCCTATATGGTCGGAAATATGGGCGCTGCGATGATTAATGGATTCCAACAAGGAGATTTCTCAGGTCCAGAAAAAGTTATTGCTTGTGCTAAACACATGATTGCTGGTGGCGAGCCAGTAAATGGTCTTAACGCTGCACCAATGGATGTATCGCTTCGTACTTTAAAAGAAGTGCATCTTAAACCTTATCAAAAAGCGATTGATGCTGGAGTATATTCAATAATGGCGGCTCATAATGAACTTAACGGAGTGCCTTGCCATATGAACTCTTGGTTAATGACTGATTTATTCAGAAACCAATGGGGTTTTGAAGGTTTTTATGTTAGTGATTGGATGGATATTGAACGAATCGAAACTCTTCACCATGTTGCAAATGATTTAAAAGAAGCATCTTACTTTTCTGTAAATGCAGGAATGGATATGCATATGCACGGCGTAAAATTTCCAGAAGCAGTTGTAGAACTTGTTAACGAAGGAACACTTTCTATAGACCGTATTAACGATGCTTGTTCTAAAATATTAATGGCCAAGTTTAAGCTAGGCTTATTTGAAAATCGAACGGTGAAACTAGAGGCTATTAAAAATCATGTATTTATTGATCTACACAAAAAAACAGCTTTAGAAAGTGCCCAAAAAGGAATTATTCTTTTAAAAAATAATGGAATACTTCCGTTAGCTAATACATCAAATAATAAGCGAATTTTAGTTACGGGTCCAAATGCCAATAACCAAACTACATTAGGTGATTGGCATGCTGAACAGCCCAATGAAAATGTGATTACAATATTTGAAGGGATACAAGATTTAGGGACCGAAAAAGGCTATGAGGTTAGTTTTTTTGATTCAGGTGAAAATATAAGAAAAATTAAAGACACTAAAATTAAAGCTGTAGCAGCCTTAGCTCATGAAGTAGATTATGTCATTGTAGTGGTTGGGGACAACTCAATGCGTTACCGATGGAAAAATAAAACTGCAGGAGAAAATATGGCTCGTTCAGCTTTGGATCTTCCAGGAAAACAGCTAGAATTAGTTCAAGCTATTGAAAATACAGGCACGCCTGTTATTATTGTATTGGTTAATGGTCGTCCAATTTCAGAACCATGGTTACAAAACAACGTTCCAGCGATTATTGAGTCTTGGGAACCTGGTTTGTTTGGGGGAGAAGCGGTTGCTGATATTCTTTTTGGAGATGTGAATCCCAGCGGTAAATTACCACTTACAGTTGCTCGAAGTGTTGGACAATTACGCATGATTTATAACCACAAGCCTTCCGCTTATTTTCATAAATATGCATTAGAAAAAAAGAAGCCATTATATCCTTTTGGTTTTGGTTTGAGTTATACCAAATATAAATATTCTAAACCACGTCTTTCAAGTAACGAGTTAAAAAAAGGAAAACCAGTCACTATTAGTTTTGAAATTGAAAATTATGGAGATATGGATGGAGAAGAAATAGTTCAGCTTTATATTAGAGATAATGTTAGCAGTGCTACACGTCCAGTAAAAGAATTAAAAGGCTACAAGAGGGTGTTTTTGGTTAAGGGAACCTCTAAAACAGTATCGTTTGAAATCGATGAGTCTATGCTAGCTTTTTATGATATCAATATGGATTATTGTGTTGAGCCTGGAGATTTTTCAATTATGGTTGGATCTTCATCAGCAGACATTGATTTAAAATCAGTTAATCTAACTGTGAATAATAGAATTAAAATTAAAGACTAAATGAAGTATCTTTTTACAATTATTTTACTGTTTACTTTAGCAGTAAATTCACAAAATCAATCTACACTTAAAAATGTCTTATTCATAATGGTAGATGATTTACGACCAGAACTCAATATTTACGGACAAAATAAAATCATAAGTCCAAATATTGACGCATTAGGTGCTTCTGGAGTTACATTTGATCGTGCTTATTGCAATGTACCTGTTTGCGGAGCTTCAAGAGCTAGTCTTTTAACAGGAATGCGTCCGACAGCTAATCGTTTTTTAAACTATCACAGTCGTATTAAAAAAGATATGCCAGATGTTGTTAATATGGCTCAATACTTTAAAGAACGTGGGTATTCGACAGTTAGCAATAATAAAATAACACATATTAAAAATGATATTGATGCCTGGGATGACGAATGGTATCCTAAGGTTAAATCCTGGCGTAATTATCTTTCAGAAGAAAATTTAAACCTTCAAGCTTCAAAAAAAGCAGGCTATGCTTATGAAAACATGGATGTCCCAGACGCAGCTTACATTGATGGACAAACAGCGCTTAAATCTGTAGAAGATTTGAAACAGTTTAAAGATGATGGGCAACCATTTTTTTTAGCAGTAGGATTTGTAAAGCCCCACCTTCCTTTTAATGCACCTAAAAAATATTGGGATTTGTACGACAGAAACTCGATTTCACTTCCAGTAAATGCTACGTTTCCAAAATCCGCACCTCAAAGGGCAAATCATAAATGGGGTGAGTTACGGGCATATGCAGACATCCCAAAGAAAGGTCCTGTCCCCGATTCAATAGCCAAAAAATTAATTCATGGCTATTATGCCAGTGTGAGTTATGTTGATGCGCAGATAGGTGTTTTAATAAAAGGTTTAACAGAACTAGGTTTACGAGAAAATACAATAATTGTGTTAGTAGGCGACCACGGTTGGAGTTTGTCTGACCATGGCCTTTGGGCGAAACATAGTAATTTTGAAGTAGCACTTCAAGTTCCATTAATTATAAGTGATTCGAGTCTACCTAATGCAGCTCATACGAATTCTATTGCCGAGTTGGTAGATATTTATCCAACGCTTTGTGAACTTACAGCTGGAGAATCCCCTAGTCATTTACAAGGAAGTTCTTTAGTTTCAGCTCTCGAGTCACCTAATAAACTATTTAAAAATAAGGCATTGGCTCGTTACCATAAAGGAGAGACACTAATCGTTGATAAATTGTTTTACACTGAATGGCAGCAAAAGGGGAAAGCCGTATCTAAAATGCTATACAACCACGAAACAGATCCTAACGAAACCAATAATTTGGCAAATGATCCTGAATATTTATCTACAGTTAAAGCATTAAGTCAACAATTAGAACAATTCAAAACGACATTTAATTAATTTAAATTATGAAAATTACGAAACAATTTACTATTTATTTTTTTGTTTTAATATTTACAATTTTAGCTTGTAAGTCTATTAAACTACCTGTTAAAGAAACTTCAATTTCAAAGCGTCCTAATATTGTTTTTATTATGGCAGACGATCATGCTGTAAGTGCTATCAGTGCATATCAAGATTGGTTAGCAGAAGTTGCACCAACACCAAATATTGATCGTATAGCTAATGAAGGTATGTTAATGAAGAGAACTTTTAATACCAATTCAATATGTGGACCTAGCCGTGCTTCAATTTTAACAGGAAAATATAGTCATGTAAGTGGCTTTTTTAAAAATGAAAAGGGGGGGGATTTTGACGGTAGTCAAATGACTTTTCCTAAACTATTTCAAAATTCAGGTTATGAGACTGCTGTCATAGGAAAATGGCATTTAGGAACCAGTCCCACAGGATTTGATTATTCCAAAGTAATGATTAATTGGGGTGGGCAAGGTACTTACTTCAATCCCGTTTTTTTAGAAAATGGTCGAGATACAATTATAGAACGAAAACGACATTCAACAGCTCAAGTAGCTCATGATGCATTGAAGTGGCTTGGAGAGGGAAGAGATAAACAAAAACCTTTTATGTTGATGTACCAATTCAAAGCCCCGCACAGACCTTGGGAGCCTGCAAATGAGTTTAAGGATTTATTTACTGATGGTGACCTTCCACATCCCAAAAACTTTAATGATGATTACAACGGACGTAAAGCAGCTAGTGAACAGTGGATGGAAATTGAAAACCATATGAACCGGAGAGACTTAAAAGTTAGGCCTCCAAGTGGTCTTTCAAAACAAGAGCTTGGAAAGTATTATTCTTTCGGAAATAAAGGTCAGTTTTGGACTCCCAGCGATACTCTCAAAGGAGCTGATTTAAAAAACTGGAAGTATCAAGCTTATATTAAGGATTACTTGCGCTGTGTTGCTGGAGTTGATAAAGCTGTTGGTAAGATGTTAGATTATCTTAAATCTAACGATTTATTAGACAATACTATTATCATATACACTTCTGATCAAGGTTTTTATTTAGGAGAACACGGCTGGTTTGATAAGCGTTGGATGTATGAAGAGTCATTTAAAATGCCGTTCATGATCCGCTATCCTGAACTTATTAAGCCAAAGTCTGTAAATTCTGACCTATTACTTAACATAGATTTTGCACCTACTTTACTTGACTTAGCTGGGATAGATATTCCAAAAGATATGCAAGGTACAAGTTTCGTCCCTCAGCTAGAATCTAACAACAAATCTGCTGTAAGAGATGCTGTTTATTATCATTATTATGAGTTTCCTAAATGGCATAATGTTCAGCCTCATTATGGCGTAAGAACCTCACGATATAAATTAATACATTACTATTATAACATGGATGAATGGGAATTGTTTGATTTAAAAAAGGATCCAAACGAAATGGAGAACCTATACGGTACTTCGGGAACTAAAAAATTGACTCGAAGATTAAAAAATAAAATTATGGAATTGCAGGTTCAGTATAAAGATAATATGTCTCTTGAAGACATGCGTGCTATGACAGATATTGTTATTGAGCGTGTTTATAACGAAGATAATATCGATACCAATTAGTTTGTACAGTTTAGCTAGCTTCAATAGTAACATGTTTTGCTTCAAATATATTATTTTGAGACTTCCTTGTTAGTTAAATTTGAAATATGAAATTAAAATTATTCTTTTGTATTTGTGTTTGTTTTTTTATAAATGAAATAACTGCTCAGAGTTCTATTGTAAAAATTGAAGCTTCAAATCGAATATATAAAAAGATAGACTCCACAGTTCTTAAATTATACAAAGACCAAGGTCACGCTTTTTTTGCTAAAAAACCTATTAAATATTTTATAGAAACAACTGCTAAAATTGATGATTTTTTAGTTTATTTAGGATATTTAAATGGTAAGTCAACAATTAAAAATCAATATAAATAACAAAAAAAACCATTATGAAAAAGTCACTAATTATTTTTACATTCCTATTTACATTTTCTTTTGTAAGCGCACAACAGAACAAATCTGCTGCAAAAAGAGCTTCTAATGCAGTTGCTAACATTTTATCTGAAATGCAAGTTTCAGATGAAAAAGCTCAGTTTTTAGAAAAAACTTTATATACTAAATATGCAGACAATGCTTTAAAAATTAAGGGTAAAAATCTTTCTCAAGATGAAAAGAAAAAGGTTTACAGAAATGCATTTACTACTACGAGAAAAGTTTTGCGCGAACAATTTACTGAAACAGAGGTAAAATCTATTATTAGATTGGAACGACAGGCTAATAAAAGATAAGTTTATCAGAACTTGAAAAAGGGCTAATATTTATATTAACCCTTTTTTTATTTGACATCTGTTGGAAGAATCCCAAACTGTATTTTATAACACTTTGTAAAGTATGAAGGCGACGAAAAGCCTACTTTGAAACTAATCTCGCTAATAGAGTAATCACTATTTTCTAAAAATTGTTTAGCCTTTTCAAGTCTTATTTTTTTAATGAATTCATTGGCAGTGAGTCCAGTTAAGGCCTTAATTTTTCTATAAAGTTTACTTCTACTAATTAATAGCTCATCCGCAAGATTTTCAACATTTAAAGCTGTGTTATTTATATTTTCATGGATATAATCTAATATGTTGGTAATAAATTGCTTGTCAAGAGAGTTAGTGTTTTTTAACTCATTTTCACTTACTCCATTATAATACTTATTAAATAATATTTGACGACTATTAATTAGTTGAGTTAAATGAGATTTAAGAACATTCATATTAAAAGGCTTATTTAAATATACGTCAGCACCTGAATCAATTCCTTTAACTCTATCTATTTGCATACCTTTGGCTGTGAGCATAAGAAGTGGAATATGACTTACTCTTAAGTCATTTTTAATTTTATGACACATTTCAAACCCATCCATAATTGGCATCATAACGTCTGAAATAATTAAATCAGGTATAAATTTAATAGTCATTTGAAGACCTTCTTTACCATTGATTGCTAATTTAACTTTATAATCTTTCTTAAGTTCATTTCTTAAATAGTTTCTTAGCTCTGAATTATCTTCGACAATAAGTACTGTCTTTTTGTTACTAATATTGTCATCAAATGTTTCTTTACCAATGTCACCATTACTAATTTGTTCATAGATATCTTGATTTATTTTAGATTTTGTGTTGGAAATATTTAGATGTCTATTGCCCAACGGAAGAATGATTTTAAATTCAGTCCCTTTTTCTTTCTCGCTATGAACTTCGATAGTACCTTTGTGGAGGTCAATAAAGCTCTTAACTACTTCAAGACCGATTCCAGTTCCTCCATAGTATTGTTTATCCATCTCATTTGATTGATAAAACCTGTTAAATATTTTATCTAAATCTTTTTTATCAATTCCTATTCCACTGTCTAAAATACAAATTTCAATACCAAAATTATCTTCGTCATTACTCAACAAAGGAAAATTAATTGGTTTTAATAATACTCGAATTTTGATGGAAACTATTCCATTGTCTTTAGTGGCTTTGAATGCATTAGATAATAAATTAAATATTATTTTTTCTAACATGGAGGGGTCAGCCCATAAAGATGTTTCTTCTTCAATACTTTCAACTGAAAGTATTATATTTCTTTGAATAGCCTCTTCTTCAAAGTGACTAGCTACTTCCTTAACAAATGAAACAATATCGAATTTTGAGGCATTGATGGACATTTTATTAAATTGAAGTTTTCTGAAATCCATTAATTCATCTATTAGCCTTGATAGTCGCTTTGAGTTTTTGTAAATTATATCATGTTTTTCAGCTATATCAGTTGGTAGTTCGATAGACTTATTTCCAATTATAGCTTCTAGAGGATTAAGGATAAGTGTTAGTGGAGTTCGAAACTCGTGAGAAATATTTGTAAAAAACTGAATTTTTTTAGTATTAAGAGCTTCATCTTGTATTCGTTGCTCTCGTTCGTTTTTAATTTGCTGCCGCTCTATTATACGTACATTTAGAAACTTATAAATAATTATAACTAAACTAAAAGTAATTATAAGAAAAATAAATATCGCCTGATTACTTTTCCACCAAGGAACTAATATCTCGATTTGTAGTACTGTAGGGGTTTTATTCCATACCCCATCAGAATTGGCAGCTTTAACATTAAAATTATAGCTTCCAGCTGGAATATTAGTATATGTTGCATTTCTTGTTCTTTTAACATAATTCCAGTTAGTTTCGAAACCTTCTAAAAAGTATGCATATTCAATATTTTTTGAACGTGTGTATCCTAAACCGAAATAGTCAATTGTGAACATGTTTTGATTATGTTCAAGTTTAATTTTTTTAGTTTCATTAATTACTTTTTTAAGAGGGGAATCAACTTCATTTGGAATTACACTCTGATTAGAAATTTTAAAATCATTTAAAAATACTGTTGGAGGGTCTAAATTTAACTTTATAGCTTTTGGATTAAAATAATTTATACCTCGATAACATCCAAAATATAAAATACCTTCATCAGAAATATAACTAGAGTTTTTGTTGAAATTATTTGTAATCAAACCATCTTGAGTATTATAATTAATAAACTCATTTTTAATAGCTTCAAATTTTGAAATTCCATTGTTTCCTGCAACCCATATTTGATTTTCTTTTGTTTGTAGAATAGATTTAATGGATTGATGATCAAAGTTCTCCGAAGTTCCAAACCATTTAAATTCATGGCTAATTGGGTTTAATTTACACAAACCATCTCCATCAGTTCCAATCCATAAATTATTTTGATAGTCTTCAAATATTGTAGTTACTAAGTCACCTCTGACTCTATTTTCATTATTTATTATTGAACTATAAGGGGTTATTTTTGGGGCCTCTGAATCTGGTTTTTCAATTTTGTATAATCCTGTTCGGGTTCCTATCCAAATATTGTCTAAGTGGTCAGCTACTACTTTTCTGATATTTTTAGAATCAATATATAATGATTTAAAGGCTTTTGATTTATAGTGCTTTAAGATGTCTAATTTAATATCATAAGAGTATAAGCCTGATAAAAAACTTCCTATCCAAATACGTCCTTTTGAGTCTTCAGTGAAACTCATTATTCGATTTGATTTAAGAACATTACCACTACTTTTAATTTGGATATTTCTAAATTTATTAGATCCTTTTTTTAGTAAATAGAGGCCTGAATTCCATGTCCCTACCCAAATGTTTTGCTGGCTATCGATAAAAACACTGACAACATCACTACTATTTAAGCCTTGAGCTATTTTATTTTTTTGATCTAGTAAATGAGTAAATGTTTCTTTTTTTGGGTCGTACACATCAAGTCCACCGTCGGAAATACCAATCCAAAACCTTCCTAAATAATCCTCATCTATACTTGTCACAGATTTAGAAAATAAAGATTGGTCTTTGTTTGGGATGCTTTCTATAGATTTAAATCGTTCATTCTCTTTGTCATAAATATCTACTCCTTGATTAAAATATCCTACCCAAATTCTGTTTTTATTGTCAATAAATACTGTCCACACAGAGTTGGATTTTATTCCATCTGTATCAGATTTATTAAATTTCATTGATTTAATTATTTCATTGTTGTCAAATATTAAAAGTCCATCGTTTTCAGTTCCACAGAAAATAGCTCCTTCATTGTTAATTTCTAAAGACAAGATTCGCTTATTTGTAATTTTATGATTTTTAAACTCAAAGTAATTAGCTGGGTTAGTGGCTATTTCAATCAGGCCTTCGTTAGTTGTTCCAAGCCAAATGCTTCCATCTAATTTTGTAAGTATCGTTTCTACAGATGATTTGATTGATTTAGACCTTCCTATGGTTGTGAAGTTCGCATAGTCTATTTCGTGATTTAAAGAATTATACTTTAGTAAACCAATGTTTGTTCCAATTAATACAGAACCTCTAGGGGTTATTTTAATATCATTAACCTGAAGCTTATTTAGATTATCATATGCTTTAATTTTTACTGCTTCAACTTTTTTTGTATTAGAGTTTAACTTAAAAACTCCTGATCCATGAGTTCCTATTAGTAATAATTTGTGTTCATTTTCTCCAATAGCCTTGACTTCTATTTTTGAATTTAAACTGTCAATTTTTACAGGAACAAATTGATCTAATTCTCTTATATATAGATTTAAACCAACATCAGTCCCAACCCAAAGATTTTTATTAGAATCTAAGTATATCGAGTTTACTCCAGAATTGTTTAAGGTATTTTTATTCCCCCACTCGTGTCTATAGTTTTTTAAGTCTAGTCCGTTATAAGAATAAATTCCATCTCCTTTTGTCCCTATCCAAATAATTCCTTTTTGATCTTTTATTATAGACGTAATAGCTCTTTGACTCACGTTTTCAGAAATAGGGTTAAATTTTAAGTTGTTAATATAACTTTGTCCAAAAATTATATTTGAGATAAAGACTATTCCTATTGATACTAATCTATAGAGTTTTTCTAAAGTCATAATAATAAATTTAAATCGTAATTTGATTTTTTTGTTTTGAACAAACAACGATATATTTCAATATTAATTAATTTAATTTATATAACTTTTGTAACAAGTTTAAATAAGTAGATATGCTTCAAATTTTACAAACTAATCCTCAAATTTAATAAAATAAAATAGGTGTTGTTGCTAAGTTTGTTAAATATCTAATAAGTGTGATATAAAACTGATAATACCTTAATAAAGTTCCTGTAAAATTATACTTATATTAAAACTATAACTAAAAAATAGAATATTAACTCAATTAATTAAACATAATAACAATGAAAATCATTTTCCGATTAATTATTTTTTCACTTCTAACTCCTTTAATTGCATCTGCTCAGTCAAAAACAGTTACAGGAACTATCAATGATGAACTAGGGTTGCCACTCCCAGGTGTGACCATTCAAGTTAAAGATTCTAATAATTTAGGTGCTGTCACAAACTTTGATGGTATTTTTAAAATTTCAATTCCTTCAGATGCGAAACAAATTTTAATATTCTCTTATGTGGGGTATTTAAATGAGGAAATAGATGTGTCTGTAAATACAAATATTTCAGTAAACTTACAGGTTGACACCGATCAGCTTGATGAGGTAGTAGTTATTGGTTATGGAACAGTCCTAAAAAAGGATATTTCAGGATCTTTGTCTTCAGTAACTGTTAAGGATGAGGTTGCTATCCAGTCTAACACAGTGGACCAGCTTTTACAAGGTCGTGCAGCTGGTGTGCAAGTAATACAAAATGGTGGCTCTCCAGGCTCTGGAATTAGTGTAAAAATTAGAGGAACCAACAGTCTAAGAGGAAATAACGAACCTCTTTATGTGGTAGACGGAGTGATTATATCTTCAGCAGGTGAAGATGTCCTGTCTGTTGGATTAGGAAATGGTGGTCAAGAAACTCAAAGTGGTTTAAATGGAATTAATCCACGAGATATTGAAAGTATTCAGGTTTTAAAAGATGCCTCTGCAACTGCTATTTACGGATCTAGAGGAGCCAATGGAGTTGTAATGATAACTACTAAGAAAGGAAAGAGTGGTAAAGTAAAAGTAACTGCATTTCTTACAAGTTCTGTAAGATCAATCAATAACAAATATAATGTGTTAGATGGATTTGGTTATGCTAACTACGTTAATGAAATTAGAGAAAATAATGGAGATGCAAACCCTCGTTATTTAGTCGATGGACCTAATATTTATTCAATAGCAAATGGTATTCAATCTACTGATCCTGTTGAAATTTATAACTGGCAAGATGAGGTTTATATAAATGGAGTTAGTCAAAAATTTGGCGCTTCGGCTTCAGGAGGTAGTGATAATGGAAATTATTATATATCAACAGGGTTTGATAACCAAGAAGGAGTTGTTCAAAATTCTAGTTTTAAAAGCAGTGATATTCGAATTAATTTAAATCAAAAACTAAATGACAACTTACAATTAAAAGCGCGCATGAGTGGGTTCCTCAGTACCAATGATTTTGTTCAGGGGGGGGATTTAATTGGAAATTCTAATAGAAGTTTCGTAAACCAAGCCGTAGCATTTAGACCTCTATTAGCAAATGACGATATTCCTGAAGAACAATTTCAGACTAACCCATACGCTTGGACAAATGATTTTACAGATTTCTCTAGAGCCTCTCGTTATATTGGTTCTTTAAGTCTTACCTATAAGTTACCAGTTTAAGGCTTATCATATGAAGCTAAATTTGGAGGTAATATTAGAAATAAGGATAGAAGACGTTGGTTTGGGCTTACGACTTTTCAAGGAAATGATACGGGTGGACAACTTACAATTTCAAAATTAAACACAAAATCATATCAGTTTAATAACTTAATAAGATTTAATAGAAGATTTAACAGAAAACATAGAATTAATGCAGTTTTCGGACTCACTTATGATGTTAGAAAAGTAGCAACTAGTACTTATGGTGTTGAAGACTTCATTACTACTCAATTTTCTATTGAGCAACCTGCTTTTGGTCAGGTTATTAGAAGGCCATTAACACTTTTTAAATCAGATCAACAAATATTCTCAATTTTAGGAAGATTAAATTATACTTATGATAATAAATATATTTTAACAGCTACAATTAGACGTGATGGTGTTTCAAAGTTTTCAGATGGTAATAAGTATGGGGTTTTTCCATCGTTTGCTTTGGCATGGAATGCTGGAAACGAAAGTTTTGTTCAAAACTTAGATTTATTTGAAAGTTTAAAGTTTAGAGCTGGATGGGGTCAAATAGGTAACCATGGTATAGGGCCTTATGGAACGATATCTAATTATGGGGTATTAACAAGTTTGTACGGGAATGCTGATGGTGGTACTAATGTTCCTATTGCTTTATTGGGTCTTTCGAACCCTGACTTAACATGGGAAACAACCGAACAATTAAATTTTGGTTTTGATTTTAGTACCTTAAATGATGTAGTTTCAGGTACTGTTGATATTTATAACAAAACAACTAAAGATTTACTTCAAAACTCTAATATACCTCCATCTTCTGGTTTTTTAAATATTTTAGTAAACAAGGGGTCTATTTCTAATAAAGGAATTGAAGCTGCTTTAAACTTTACACCCATTTCAACTGATGATATGGAATTTAGTTTTGGAGGGAATATTTCGTTTAATAAAACAGAAATTACAGACTTAAACTCTCAGCCCCTTCAAGATTTCTACGAAAATGGAGCAGTATCAAATAGAAGGTTTTATTATGGTAATGCTATTAGTAGAGGTCAATATTTTAAATCTTTTGCTAATGTATTTGTAGAAGGAGAAGAATCTAGTCTATTTTATGGATATCAAACTGATGGAATTTATCAAACTGAGGATACTGACCTAGTTCAAGGCGCTGTGGCTGGAGATGTTAGAATAGTAGATCAATTAACAGAAGACACTGATGGTGATGGAGTATTAGACTCCGGCGATGGTGTGATTGATTTAAAGGACAGAACCTTCATTGGAAATCCAAATCCAGATTTCATATATGGATTAAATATTAATTTTAGATACAAAAGATTTACAGTTAGAGCTTTGTTTAATGGAGTTTACGGAAATCAAATTGCAAATGGAAACTTATTGCAATTAGATAATGCTGAAGGGCTTGCATTTCGAAATGTTTTACCAAGAGCCTACAATAATGCATGGAGGCCAGATAATCAATCAAATACACATCCAAGAATTGGATATAATACGATTAATGATCTTGCCATTACAGACCGAATAATTGAAGATGGTAGTTTTTTTAGACTAAATAATTTAACAATTGGATATGATATTGCTGTGAAAGACACTAGTTTGTTTGATAGTTTAAATATTTATATAGCGGGTCAAAACTTATTAACTTGGACAAATTACAGTGGATATGACCCTGAATTATCAACTTTTAATTACACAGGTCTTATAAACGGAGTTGATTTTAATGGCGCACCTAACGCTCAAAATATTTTACTAGGAGTAAACATGAGCTTTTAAATAACAAACATTACAAGTACTAAAAACAATTATATATTACTAAATTTATAAATTATGAAAAATTTTAAAATTATATTATTAACAATTATAGCGACATTAGTTTATTCTTGTGACATTGATGAAGACCCAATATTTCTTGATCCTTCTGCAACTTATAGCGATATATCAATTGCTTCTGGGGCTTTAGATGGAATTTATCAAGGATTGACAACTTATAACTCGATGGAGCAACGTATTTTCGCAATTAATGGTTATTCAGGATTCTTTACAACAGGAAAACAAGGAAATAATATCAACAACGTAAACAATCAGAATTTATTTTCTTTAAAGCCGGCTTATGATAGAGATTCAGAAAATACGTGGCGAGGGATCTATGCTGTAATTGGGAGGTGTAACGGCGCTATTAATAATATAACAACTTTTGAATCAACGACTGATGATATAGAATTGCGTTTCAATGACATTGCTGGTCAAGCTTATTTTGTTCGGGCTTGGTCTTATTTTTCTTTGGTTCGTCTTTGGGGAGATATTCCATTATGGTTAACACTTCCAGATAGTAATAACTTAAGTAAAGCAAAAACAAGTGCTAAAGAAGTTTACGCACAGATTATAGAAGATGCGCAAACAGCTACAACCCTTATGAATGGGTCTTTTGGGGCGGGTTATCCGAAAAATTTTGCCTCTAACATGTTATTAGCTAAAGTCTATATGACACTAGCTACAAATCCTGATTTACAAGCGGATGGTATGACTGAAAGCGATTACTGGCAGATGGCCTATGACCAAGCTAATATGGCCTACGGTCAATATAGTTTAGTATCAGATTATAGTTCATTGTTCACTGATGAATTTGAGAACTCTTCTGAGTCAATCTTCGAACTACAAATTAGTCAACAAGCTGCAAATTCTCAAATGGGTAGGAATTATACTCCATGGAAATATAAACTAGGTAATCATTTTGGTTGGTTACGAGTTAGTGCAGATGTATTCCTAGACCATCAATCAACGTATCCAGACGATCCTAGACTTACAGGAACATATCTTTATGATTATGTTAGAGCGGATACTGGGGGTCCAGTTAAAGTATATCCAGCTTTTGCAAATAGAGCTAATTTCCCTAAAGCTCATCCATATTTATTTAAGTTTACTGAGAAAGATCCCACTCATAATAATCAATTTGGAGATCAAAATGTAATTATTTATCGTTATGCTGAACTACTTATTATGCTAGCGGAGATATCTAATGAACTCCAAAACGGACAGCAACTAGGCTTTATTACTGAAGTTTTAGATCGCGTAGGTATGTCAAATGATGCATATCTTGGAGATCAAGCTACATTCAGGGATGCTATTATGAATGAATATCGATTTGAAGTTCTGGGTGAGGGTGAAGACGCACACAATAATAGAAGACGAGGATTTGATTATTTTTTAACTCATACAATTAATAAGCATAACAATAATCCAATTTTTTCTCCAAATGTTGATATAGAATTAAGTACAGATCCAGCTCAAGTAATGCAGCTACCAATTCCGCTTAGTGAAATTAATGCGAACGACTTAATAAATTAATAAATTACTTAATTACTTAAAGGTCAAAGTTATTTGCTTTGGCCTTTGTTTTTTATTTCTATGAACAAAAGTTTCTTACTATACTTTTTATGTTTAATTTCTTTTGTGAGTATTTCTCAGAATCAACTTCCATTAATGAATGGAAATTTTGAAGCACTAGACGAAGAGACAGGTAATTTTAATTATTGGTCAAACATTCAAATCGGTGGGGGTCAAGCAATTTACTCCATTTCAACTGAAAATTTAATTCCTGGAAGTAGTAAAGCCCAAAAAAGTGAGATTATATCGCTTGGGACTAACGGATGGCATATCAAAACGCAAAGTGATTATTTGTTTGAAGTAGAAGCTGAGCAAAGTTATACTGTTCGTTTTTGGGCTAAAGTCGAAAATTCAAATTCTGCAACAATAAAAGTAGTATTTCAAGCTTCAAATGTTCCAGGTAGCTATCAAGGAAATGACATTGAAATTTCACAAGACTGGCAACAATTTACTCATACCTTTACAGTCATTCAAGATGCTGATGAAAACAAATTAAATTTTTGGTATATGGATTCTGATGTTACTTACTTTTTAGATGAAGTGGAGGTAGTGGCTGGCAATTCTATTTCATTCAATGATGCTATAACGTATCAAACCGTAGATGGTTTTGGTGCTGGTATTAAACGAAGGACAGAGCATTTATACAGCCTCGAAGATGAGCTGCGCCAACAAATTGAGTCCTATGCCTTTGAGGAACTTGAAGCAAATATGATTCGTTTTTTTGTATATCATGATTTAGAAGACCCAAATGACAATGATAATCCTTTTTATCTTAACAATTCAGCTTTAAATTGGACCCGCTATAATAGTAATCCAAACTTTAATACCACTCGATATGTAGCACAAGCCCTTAATAATGCTTTTGATTTGAGTCCCTATGGGTTTGACCACATTATCGGAAATTGTAATAGTGCCCCTGCTTGGTTAAAAACTAATAATTCACATAATAATGGTGGTACCTTAATTTCTGGAGGAGAGGATGAATTTAGTGAGTTTTTAGTAGCTTTTGTTAAGGGGATGGAATCTAATTACGGAATTAATGTTACGGCTATATCTCCTACTAACGAGCCTGATTATAATGTGACTTACGAATCTATGAATACAACTCCCTCTGAGTTAAGTTCTATTTTGATTAATATTAATGAACGTTTAGAAAACGAGTTATTAAATAATGTCAATATACTTTCACCAGAAGGGTTTAGGGTATCTTCTAGTGACCCTAACAAATCAACAACTAACTATGTCAATCAAATGTTTTTAAATCCTGATGTAATTTCATCTGTTGATATTGTGGCTACACATACTTATCAAAATATTATAAATAATAGTGAATGGACAGGACTTAAGACTGTAAGTTTAGATAAACCAATATGGGTAACCGAGGCAGGGAACCTACACAGCCCCAATTTTGATATGGCAGATGCATCATACCATATAGATCGCATTATAGATGGTTTTAATTATGGAGGCTTAACCGCTTACATGTTCCATTTATTCTACGAACAGCACGAATATCAAAACGAGGTCAATCAAGGAGAAAATTATGGTTCTTCTGCATTGGTTCTTTGGGATTCTAACATGAATATTATATTGCCAAAGCGCTATTATGTGTTTAAGCATTTTACAAACCTAGTAAAGAAAGATTACCAAAGAATTCATTTAAATTCTTTTGGAAATTCCCTGAAATCTTTAGCTTTTAGATCTCCTGATGGATCTAAAATTATTATTCAACTTTTTGGAGAAGATATTCAAAATAATTTTGATTTAGAAATTCCTTTTGGAACCACTGATGTTGAACATTTCATCACTTCTGATAATAGTATTCACAATTTTAGTAGTCAGTCAACAGATCATATAGATCTTCAAGCAAATCATATAACTATGTCAGTCGAGCCTATGACAATGCAAAGTTTGGTCTTTACAATAGATACTAGTTTAAGTTCCATATTAGACTCTCCATTTGAAAATAAAATGAAATTAAAGTTATTTCCAAATCCTGTTCAATCCAAAATTGAATTATGTTTTGAAAATTCCTATCCAAGAGAAATTAGTATATTTCAAGCTAACGGAACTGAAGTTTATAACAAAAATTTCACACCCATGAACAGTATAGACATAGACGTAGATTTTTTGTCATCTGGTTTGTATATTTTAAAATCAACTACCCAAGACAGTCAAGAGGTTATCAAATTTGTAATAGTAAACCAATGAAAACAAATGTGTTTCTAATTCGACTATTTAGTCTTTTGTTTATGTCCTTGTGCTTTCATTCTGCAGCACAGGAAAAATCAACTAGGCCTAATTTCATTTTTTATTTAGCTGATGATCAAGATCAGTTGGATTACGGTGCCTACGGTAACCCAAAAGTTCATACACCAGCTTTAGATCAACTCGCGATGGATGGGATGAGATTTAATAATTTTTATACATCCCAATCAATCTGTGCTCCCAGCCGTTCACAAATATTTACTGGTATGTATCCTGTGAAAAATGGATGTATGGCAAATCATCTTCCTGTTAAAAAAGATTTAAAAACAGTTATAGACTATTTAAGTGTAGAGGGATATGAGGTTGTTTTGGCAGGAAAGAGTCATGTCAAACCAAACTCAGTTTTTAAATGGACTCAATATTTTGGTTCTGTAAACCATCGTTATTTGCCTCTAGACGCTATTGATACTTACTTATCTAGTGTAAATAAACCTTTTTGTTTATTTGTTACTTCAGACTATCCCCATGGTCCTTACCCCAAAGATGGCAATTACACAAAAAATGATATCTATCCTTTGCCCTACAGTGGAAGTAATGTACCTAATTATAAACCAGGATATTATCAAAATATTAAAAGTGATAACAGTCAGTTAGAAGCAGTATTAGAAATGGTTAATTCATATGGCTTAAAAAAGAACTCTGTATTTGTGTATGCTTCTGATCATGGTATTTCAGGAAAATGGGGAGTTTCAGAGCAAGGACTCAGAATTCCTTTTGTTGTGAGGTGGCCTGGAGTTGTTGAACCAGGATCAACGTCACAAACATTACTTAGTCTTGTTGACATTTTACCTACATTTCTAGATATTATATCGGCTGAAATCCCTAAGGACATTGACGGAAAAAGTTTTTACAAAACTCTTAAAGGAGATGAATCTAAAGTTAATGACTATGTTTTTTCATTAGCAACTAGACAAAACATACAATCTTGTAAAATATTTCCTTCTCGCGCTGTGAGAGGAATGCGATATAAGTTTATTAGAAATTACAACTCGTTTGAAGTTTATGAATCTAATTTAGGTAATAATACTGTTGTAAATTCTTTCATTAAAATAGGCGCAGAATCTTTTCCTAATGTGCCTTACGAAGAATTATATGATCTTCAAACTGATCCTTTTCAAAAAAACAACATAATTAAAATTCATAAGTATAAAAATATTAAAGAGCAACTATCACATGTATTACACAAATGGATGTTGTCTCAAAATGATATTTTAATTTCAAATAAGATGCCATTAATAAAACCAACTCTTCATCCGTTAGATAGGAATTCAAAATGGAATAAAGTTTCTAAAGAAAATTTACATGCCTTGAAAGCTGAAAATTATATTAAATCTCATTATTAAATTAAAGATTATGAAATCTGTTTTATTTTTTATTTTAAATATTTTTTTTGGAATTAGTTTCAATGTAGTAAATGCTCAAGAAAATGACCAAAAACCTTTTAATGTTGTTTGGATTAGTTGTGAAGATGTAGGGCCTATTATGGGCGCTTACGGAGTTGATCAAATTAAGACACCAAATATTGATAAACTAGCGGCTGAAGGAGTTAGATACTCCAATGCATATTCTACAGTTGGTGTGTGTGCACCTAGTCGTTTCTCGATTATCACAAGCATGTATCCAGCCCGTTTAGGAGCACACAATATGCGCACAGGTGACCTGAACAATTATAAGACTCCAGAAAATTTAACTTTAAAAACAGTAACAAATAGAGTTGATAAAGCCGGAAACCCTATTCCAGAGTATGAGGTCGTAACACCCGAAATCGTAAAACCTTTTACTCAGTATCTAAGAGCTGAAGGATATTATTGTATTAATGATAATAAATGTGATTATCAGTTTAATGCCCCATTCACTGCTTGGGACCACACTTTGGGATCAAACCTATTTGATAAAATACCAGAAAACCAGCCTTTTTTTTATGTAAAAAACTCATATACTACTCATGAGTCAAGGATTTGGTTGCGAAAAGATAAACCACTAACTGTATTTCCTAATGAGGTTATAGTTCCTGATTATTATCCTGACATCCCCGAAGTTAGAAATGATTTAGCCATTAAATATTCCAATATTGAAGCACTTGATAAAGAAGTTGGTCAATTATTAAAAGATTTAGAAGCTAAAGACCTACTTAAGAACACAATAATCTTTTTCTGGAGTGATCACGGTGGAAACCTTTTGAGACAAAAGCGTGCTGTAGGAAACAGTGGGCTTCACGTCCCTTTAATTATTAGATACCCTAATATGTATAAAGCTGGAGACGTTGAGAATGCATTAGTCTCATTAATGGATTTAGGACCTACTGTCATGTCATTATTAGATATTGAACCCCCTGACCATACAGACGGTCAGGCATTTGCGGGTCGATATAAAAAAGAATCCAGAGATTATATTTTTGGTTCTGCCGATAGATTTGATGAATCTACAGATATGCAGCGTTCAGTTTTAGATGGACGATTTGTTTATATTAAAAACTTCATGACAGAACTACCTCTAATTTTTAGAAATAAATACCGAGAGAAAGTTCCCATGAACAAGAAACTAATTGATATGGACATTAACAGAGAATTGAGTGGAGATGCAGCTTATATTTTCATGAAAACAAAACCTGTTGAGGAGCTTTATGATTTATATACAGATCCCTATGAAGTTCATAATTTAGTAACTAATCCAACTTATAAACCTAAACTTATAGAATTAAGAACGGCCCTTTCTAAATGGCAAACTGATATCAATGATCAAGGCTTTAAGGCAGAAAGTGAAATTATCAAGGGGTTCTGGCCTGATATGATTCAGCCAAAAACATCAGATGTAAACATCAAGATTAATTCGGATGGTCTTGTCCAAATGTATTGCGAGACTAATGGTGCTTCAATTGGCTATCAAATAGAAGAGATGATTGGAGATGACCGTTGGTTATTATATACAGAACCAATCAAAATCACATCTACTAAAAAGCTTATTGCTAGAGCCATACGAATAGGGTTCAAAGCATCAAATATTACATCAAACTAAACATTTATTATGAATTTAATTTACAAAACAAGTATCTTTTTATTAGGAATTATCATAACACCTCAGACTATTACTAGTCAGGAACAAACCAAAAAACAAAATATTCTTTTCATTTCAATTGATGATTTTAGACCCAAGATTAGTTCATACGGAGAAACAAAAATGATCACCCCTAATATTGATAAATTAGCTTCAGAAGGTCTTCAATTTAATAATGCTTATACTAATATAGCAGTTTGTGGAGCAAGTAGAGCGAGTCTTATGACAGGGATTCGACCGAGTCAAAATAGATTTAACGATTACTCTACAAGAGCTCACGAAGATACTCCAAAAGCAATTTCTTTAAATCAAATATTTAAGGACAATGGATATGAAACAATTTCTTACGGAAAGATATATCACCATTCAGACGATTTCAAAGAGCATTGGTCAGAAAAAGATAAGGGGCAAATCCAAGGAGATTTTCAAGACCCTAAATCTATAGCCAGAATAGCAAATGCTGAAAGAGGTGAATATGGTAAAAAGAACTTAACTTATGAATATCCAGATGTGGACGATTACTCTTATAATGATGGTAAAATAACTAAGAATGCGGTCAATAAATTAAAATTATTAAAAGAAACTAATCAACCATTTTTTATGGCTGTAGGCTATGTGTCTCCTCATTTACCTTTTATCCAGCCGAAGAAGTATTGGGATATGTATAACCATGACTCTATAAAATTAGCAGATAATAATTACCAGCCGGAAAACTCACCACTTATTGCTATGGAAGCACAACATAATTCAGCAGAATTAAGAAAAAATTACTTAGATGTCCCAGCAGAAGGTCAATTAAGTGATGATTTAGCAAAAAACCTTGTTCATGGATATTATGCCAGTGTAACTTATATGGATGCCCTTATTGGAGAGCTAATTAAAGGATTAGATGATTTAGGTTTGAGAGATAATACGACAATAATTCTATGGAGTGATCATGGTTATTTTTTAGGTGAACATGGTTTTTGGTGTAAGCATAGTACATTTCACGAGGCTGTTAAAATTCCATTTATTATATCTTCTCCAAATTATGCTAAAAATAAAGTAACAAGCTCTTTTACTGAATTAGTAGATGTGTACCCAACTTTATGTGAAATAGCAAATATTACTCCACCTGAATATATACAAGGCATGAGTTTGACACCAGTTTTAGAAGATCCTTCAATTCAACTTAAAAAAGAAGTATACACTCGTTACAAGGAGGGTGAAGCTGTTATTGACAATAATTATTCATACACAGAATTTTATCGTGGCAAAGAGTATTTAGGAAATATGTTATATAATTTGAAAACTGATCTGAAACAAAATATTGATATTTCTAAATTTCCAGTGAATGCAGAATTAGTTAAGATATATAGTAATAAATTAAAAGTAATGCGTGAATATGTCAAGACAGATCCATCTTTATAATTGTGTTATTAATTTTTAAAATTTAATGTTTCTTCAAAATTCGTGTTTTTTGATTTAATAATTATATTATAGTTATGTTGTTAATCATATCTTTAAAGTACTAAACTCTATAAATAACTATGGTAAGAAGTTTGTTGATAGTAGTAATCTCATTAGTTTCTTTTGAACTAAATTCTCAGGATTTTTATATTTCTAACGAATTTGGTTTAGACACGAACAATGGATCTGAAGATTCCCCTTTCAAAACTATAAATAAAGGGATTTTAGAGGTTGAAGCAGGTGGTACTGTTTATGTGATGAATGGCACTTACCGAAATAGTGGATTTGGAACTGTTGATCCTTCAAATAATACAAACATGAGCAATCCACATGTAGTTACGATTAACAAGACTGGAACACAGGGGGCATATATCACTTTAAAAAACTATCAAGATCATACCCCAAAAATTGAATTTGATGGGCGGGGGGGGATTGTAATTTCCAACAACATGAACTATATTATAATTGATGGTTTTGAAGTAGAAGGACCTGCTGCGAATATTAATTATTCACAAGCTTATGCCAATCGTGAGTATAAAGTTTTAGCTGCTTTGGACGACAATGACTCAATAACATATAATCACAGTTATTTTTCTGGCAAAGGAATATGGGGAGGTTATGGTGCGCATCATCACATTATTGTTAGAAATAATTCTGTTCATGACACTACTGGTTCGGGGATTCGATTTAACGATTCTGATCATATAACAATAGAGTATAACGAAGTATACAATTGTACTTGGTGGACTTCATCAGCTTCAAGTGCAGTGGTATTTGCGGAAACAATTGCTAGTTCAGAATCAGATAATTACACTGATGTAAAAATGATTATGCGAGGGAACCTCGTTTATAATAACTGGAATCGAATCCCTTTTTATGTTACTCAACTTCCGGATAATTCAGGCAATACAAATCCAAATTATGGAACCGCTGATTACAATAATATTTTAGATGGTCAGGGATTGTATGTAACTCGAAGTGATGATGGGTATGTAGGAACATTTTTATTTGAAAATAATGTATGTGTTAATAATGGAAAAAATGGTATTAATTTTGATAATTCATTAGGAGCTTCAGCTATTTTTCAAAATAACACCTTGTACTATAATGGTGTACATGAAATAATTCAAGATTTATCGGTCGCCGATGGCAATCCTGCTCACAGAGGTCAAAAAGTGGGAGGGATTAAAGCAAATAGAGTTGTAAATGCTACGGTTGTAAATAATATTGTTGTTACTAGAGATAATTTATTTTCTGCAATAGAGCTTCCAAATATTAGTGGTTCAAGAAATGTTAGTAATAATATTTTTTTAAATGGTAAACTTCCCTCAGATGATAATGGAGTTCCTTATAATTATATTTCCTGCTGCAATATGATTGACGTAGATCCCATATTTACAACAGTGCCCTCCGTAGTTAATGGTGCCATAGACATCAGTCAGACTAATTTTGAACTTTTAGAAGGGTCTCCAGCCATTGATGCAGGGAATTCCAGCTTTTCACCTGTTTATGATATTGATGGAAACCTTCGACCATCAAATAATACAGATGCCGTCTCCTTTAGTAGTTTTGAAAACTCAACAGATGGTTGGGCCCCATGGGGAGGTGCTACACTTTCGTTAACTGATGAGGCAGCACAATCGGGATTTAATAGCCTTTATGTTAGTGGAAGAACAGCAAATTGGCACAGTCCTAGAATCTATTTAGATAATTTATTGACTGTAGGTGAAACCTATACATTTTATGTATACGTTAAATTAACCCTAGGTTCTTCTGGAACTGCAGACTTAACAATAAGAAGTGATGTTGCGGGTTCAGATCCGGTTTACTCCAGTCTTCTATCCAATCCTGTAACGGTATCAGATCAAAGTTGGACGTTGCTTAGCGGCGATTACACACATGCTTCAGAACCCGACACCTTTTGGTTTTACGTCAAGGGTCCCTCCGTGGTAGATGGGGAAGCAGCGAGTTTCTACATCGATGACTTTTCCCTTGTTTCACAAGGTTCTGGTCCTGTAGATTTTTCAAGTTCTGAAAATATAATTGATATTGGAGCTTACGAATACATAGATCCTTCCTTAGGAATTCAATTTTATGAATCCAATTTACAAACCAGTTTTATATACCCAAATCCAGCGAGAGATAGTGTGTTTGTTTCTGGAGTAAGTTCTGAATCAACAATAGTGATCATTGACTTGTTAGGGAAAAAGTACGATTTAACGAAAACGATTCAATTGCAATCAAACGGCATTTCATTTGAAATTAACAGTCTAAGAACAGGCTTTTATTTAATTAAAGTTTTTAATAATAACAGTTCAAAAACATTTAAGCTATTTAAAGAATAGCCTTTTGTTTTAATTAATTTTAAATTAATAAGATGATAAATAAGACAGGTAGTCATACTTTTAAAATTCTAGCAATATCAATTGTGTGTGCTCTAAGTTGTGCAAATGGTTTATACAAACCAAATACATATAGAACCGACTCTTTGAGTGATCGCTATAAAGACTTATTTCATTTAGGAGCCGCCATCAATGAAGATATTATTCTAGGAAAAGACTTACAGTCTAAAAATATAGTAACATCAGAATTTAATTCTATTACACCTGAGAACTCTTTAAAATGGATGTATCTTCAGCCATCTCCTAATAAATTCAATTTTGGTGCCGCTGATAAATATATCGAGTTAGGGATTAAAAACAATATGCATATTGTTGGACATGCATTAGTTTGGCATAACCAACTTGCAGATTTCATGAAAACAACGGAAAGTACTGATGAATTTATAAATCATGTCGAAAATCACATTGGTACAGTTGTTTCCAGATACAAAGGTAAAATTGATGCCTGGGATGTGGTGAATGAGGCTTTCAATGAAGACGGATCGCTAAGGCCATCTGTTTTTAAAAAGCAGATGGGAGATAATTACATTGAAGATGTTTTTAAATTAGCTAAAATAGCCGATCCAGATGCCGATTTGATTTATAATGATTATAATTTATATAAACCAGCTAAACGTGCTGGGGTTCTTAAAATGGTGAAAAAGCTTCAAGAAAATGGAACTCAGATTAATGCCATTGGCGTTCAAGCTCACTGGAGATTAAACTCACCTAGTTTAAAGGAAATTGAACAAATTATATTAGATATTTCTGATTTAGGTGTCGAGGTCATGTTTACAGAGTTAGATGTCACAGTATTACCAAATCCTTGGGAATTAGTTGGTGCGGAAGTCACTCAGAATTTTTCAAAATTTGAAGGTGACCCCAAAATGGACCCATATCCAAAAGCATTGCCTAAAAGCGTTGAAAAACAGTTAGCAAAGCGGTATGAAGATATTTTCAAGCTATTTGTTAAGCACCAGGACAAAATTAGTAGAGTTACCTTTTGGGGAGTTATGGATAAGCATTCTTGGCTCAACGACTGGCCTATAAAAGGAAGGACTAATTACCCTCTTTTGTTCGACAGGAACTATCAACCCAAAAAGGCCTACAACAAATTGATTAACCTTGTTGGGAACTAATTACCAAACTAATTTAATACAATTATTATGAGTTCAATATCAGAAAAACTTTCTATTAGTGAAAAAATTGGTTACAGTTTGGGTGACCTCGCCGCCAATTTAGTGTTTCAAACGCTAATGACATATTTGGCTTATTTTTACACTGATATTTATGGATTAGAGGCCAATGATGCTACGGCTATCATATTTTTTGTTGGAACCATTGCTGCAATTGGTTTTAACCCTATTGTAGGGGCTATTGCCGATCGAACTAATTCCAAGTGGGGTAAGTTTAGACCTTGGATTTTATGGACAGCTATCCCTCTAGGAGTTATTTCTGTGTTGGCATTTAGCACACCTGATTTTAAATATCAAGGAAAAGTAATTTATGCCGTTGTTACTTATACTTTATTACTCTTGTTTTATGCGGCTAGTAATTTACCTTATTCAGCTTTGAGTGGTGTAATTACAGGAGATATGAAACAGAGGAACAGTATTTCTTCTTACCGGTTTGTAGCTGTTATGTTCGCACAGTTCTTTGTTCAGGTTTTTATGTTACCTATAATTATTTATGTAGGAAATGGCGATAAAGCAGTCGGAATTGAGCTTGTCATGACTTGGTTAGCGATTATTGGTACAATAATGTTACTTATTACTTTTGTGACCACTAAAGAACGTATTATTCCAACAAAAGAACAGAAATCGACTCTTATACAAGATATTTTAGATTTAATTAAAAATAAACCATGGGTCATAATGCTCATTTTGACAACACTTACATTCGTGTCTTTAGCTATGAAAGGTGGATCTTATATTTATTATTTTGAAAATTATGTCGATAAAGCTCGTCTGACAGATTTTATAAGCCCTATTTTAAATTTTTTATCCAGTGTTGGAGTTAATTTCTTTGGAAATGACCCAATATCAGCAGGTTTTGGATTGTTTAATGCAGGAGGTATTATTTTTATGATTATTGGGATAGGGATCTCTAAACCACTAGCGGATTCATACGGTAAAAGAAATGTTTTTGGTTTCTTTTTGTTAATATCTACACTATTTATCATTTTATTTAATTTCTTTGATAAATCATCACTTGAACTCATTTTTGGTGCACAAGTATTGCATGGTTTTTTCTATGGAATAACTATTCCATTACTCTGGGCTATGATTGCAGATGTCGCAGATTATTCAGAATGGAAAAACAATCGTAGAGCAACTGCTATTATTTTTTCTGCTATGATGGTTGGTTTAAAATTGGGTCTCGCTATTGGTGGTGCATTGGTTGCAAATATATTAGGATCCTATGGGTACCTTCCCGGAACTGAAAATGGGCAAACAGAATTAGCTATACATGGAATAAAAATGTTAGTTAGTATTTTTCCATCTATTCCATTTTTAATTGGAGTCGTGTTGTTATTTTTCTATGAAATTAATAAAGATATGGAATCACAAATTGAATCAGATTTAAAACAACGACGAACGAATTAGATAACCAAATATGCCAGAAGAATCGATCGATCATATTAATTTTGAGGATTTAAATAAAAATGCGCTTTCTAAGCCACTTGTCAGTCATATGTATACTGCAGATCCTTCTGCTCATGTGTTTGATGGTAAAATTTATATTTACCCATCACATGATATTGATGCGGGGGAGGCTTTTGATGATTTAGGAAGTCATTTTGCTATGGAGGATTACCATGTATTGTCCATGGATTCTATTGATAGTGATACTGTAGATAATGGAGTAGCTTTACACGTCAAAGATGTTCTATGGGCAAAACAGCAAATGTGGGCTCCAGATGCTAATGAGAAAAACGGGAATTATTACTTGTTTTTTCCAGCCAAGGATTACGAAGGAGTTTTTCGTATAGGAGTAGCTATCAGCAATTCCCCAATAGGTCCATTTAAGGCTCAGTTAGAGGCTATTAAAGGGAGTTTCTCTATAGATCCAGCGGTTTTTAAAGACGATAATGAGGACTATTACATGTATTTTGGTGGGCTTTGGGGTGGTCAATTACAGCGTTGGAAGACGGGTGTGTTTAATGCAACTCAACCTGATAGTCCTACAGCATTCATTCCCAATGCTAATGAGCCTGCCTTGTTACCATTCGTAGCCAAGATGTCAGATAATTTGTTGGAATTTGCTGAAGAACCAAAGGAACTTCAAATTCTTGACGAAAATGGACAACTATTGAAATCTGGAGATACTGATCGTCGATTTTTTGAAGCCGCTTGGATGCACAAACGCAATGGCTTGTATTATTTTTCATATTCAACAGGTGATACTCATTTTATTTGCTATGCAACAGGTGATAACCCTTATGGACCTTTTACTTATAAAGGGCGTATTTTAAATCCCGTTGTTGGTTGGACTACTCATCATTCTGTTTGTGATGTTGATGGAAAAACTTATTTGTTTTACCATGATTCTTCCCTGTCAAAAGGCGTAACTCATCTACGATCTGTAAAGGTTGCTGAGATATCATACAGATCAGACGGTTCGATTGTTACTTTAAACCCCTATTAATCATGTTTTTTCAATTTTTATTTAGCGGAATTTAAACCTATCTTTAAACTAGTAATACTTTTAGAAGTCCTATTTATAAAACTAAGCAATGAATCAAAAAGAACTTGTTCATCTATATTGGCGCGCTGGATTTGGAGCTAAACCTTCATTGATTGCTGATTCTAAAAAGCTAAGCAAGATAAATACTGTTAACGGATTATTTGATGCTTCCAAAAAAATAGAAACAATTAAATTAGATTTTTCTGATTTTGGAGATTACTTTAACACTCCATACAATAAGCTAAGGAAAAATTTAGGAGAAACAGAATCTCAAAAATTAAGACAGAAAAGTCAAAAAAAAGTTAGAGAATTAAACTTTATATGGCTTAATAAAATGGCAAGCTCTGAGCAAGTTCTTAGAGAGAAAATGACTTTATTTTGGGCTAATATATTTGTTTGTAAGGATACCAACATCCTTCATGCTCTAAAATTTAATAATACACTACGCACGTACGCTTTAGGGAATTTTGTAGATTTTGTCAAAGCAATCTCTAGATCTGCCTCGATGCTCAAATACCTTAATAATAACCGGAATTTCAAGAAAAAACCAAATGAGAATTTTGCTCGCGAACTCATGGAGCTTTTTACTCTAGGTATTGGGAATTATACTGAGTCTGATATTAAAGAGGCGGCAAGGGCATTCACTGGCTGGAGTTTTAAACCAAATGGCGACTATGTATTAAGAGTTTCCAAACATGACACGGATTCTAAAACTTTTTTAGACGAAAATGGGAATTTTGGAGGTGATGATATTATTAATAT